>TBL_comb47_HYPODRAFT_10000440_pt1 | contig 55011 bp, 42 predicted proteins | sample TroBogypolimnion_40_FD_10682 | JGI IMG/M metagenome (IMG submission 10682)
TATATTTCCGGAATAACGAACATGATTTATGCAGGAATTGAAACCGTCCGCGCCGCCGCTGCAAAATATATGGAAGAGAAGTTGAACGAGAAACAGTAAGTATTTGCGTCTAGTTTTGTTACCTTAAATGCATTAAACCTTGTATAATAAGGGATATAATGATTAATGAAAATATGCAAGTTGAAATGATTCCTGCTATTTTTTCTTTACTGTTTCTGATATTAAGTATTGAATAGCCGATTCCTGTCCCCAAGAAAATAGCCATGAATATGGCATATACTCCTTCAGGTGGACAACTAGAGAGTATATGCCCGGATATGATAACACCACCGAACCAATATAATAGCAGATATCGAAGTTTCCATTTTGACATTTCCTGAATGAGAAAAGGCAAAATAAGTATTGAGAATACGATTAAAGACACTAATAGCGTAGACCAATCCATATAACTGTAATTATCTTTTATTAAAAAAATAAGTTTGTTCATTTTATCTCCGTCAGCCTGGCGATTGTCGTGCCGTACATTTTTAGCGTGTACGGCATATCGGCCGGGGAGGGCATCTGGAACAGCAGACAGACGTCAACCGGCTGCGGCATGTAACCCTTGTCGTTTTCGAACTTATCTCCGCCCAACCAGCTTTCACAGCCGGATTTACTCTCGCATTCCATTCGCCATAGGCCTTCGATCACATAGCGCAACGTTAGATTCAGGCTGATTTGCGGGCTGACATTGCCGGTTGCTGCGCTGTAGTAGATAACCCCGTTTTTTTTCACCTCGGTGCAATTATTGAATTTAAAGTCCGAAAACGGCGGCGTGCCGATAGATTTAATATTGGCCAGCGCAACCTCTTGCGCTGGTCCCGGTGCGGCCGCCTGATATTTTAAAATTATTTCCGAATTTTTGACGGCGGAAGCTGAAAGAATCATATTCCCGCCATTGTTAAACACGGTCGGGTCAGCAATTCCGGGCTGAAAGTTTTTAAGGTAAAAAAGGTCGCCCTGGTAGGTGAACGCAGCTTTTTCATTATCAACATAACCGGCAAAGCGGGACAGTTCCCGTCTGGCGGCCAGCATATCCATGCTGAACCTGGCGGGAAGCCGTTGATACAATATTACCGGATGCAGCGACAGGGGCCCGGCACACAATTCAAAGTCCCGGCTGTTGAGAAATCCGTGATAGCGTCCGTCCAGCTTATTGGCAATCGACCAGGCGATTGACATGCGAACCGGTACTAACAGATAGTTGCCGCCGGCGGCCATGGCCCGGTGCATCAGGACAACTTCGTCTTCGCCGCCTAAAACCATACAGTCCGGCGGCAGCGGATTCTGTTTGATAAACTCTTTGGAATACGGGGGGCTTTGCACCCCTTGAAACAAAGTAAGCGCATATACCGGTTCGGCAATTCCGACGCTGACCGTATTCTTGCAGTAATAACAACCGCCGGCGAATAAAAAAATCATGCAGACGAGGAAAGTTATTTTGCTGCGGAGAATACCGCCGATTCGCGCCATCAGCGACGGCGGCTCGAAAACCAGCCCGGCGCCAAAACGCCCCGGCGTCGGCAGAGCCTCGCCGGTTTGTGTTGACATCTGCCGGTTAGTTTTAAAATTAAATCCGCAATTGACGCATAATACCGCGTTTGCCGCCAGTTCAGTTTTGCATGAAGGACACTGTTTTTTCGGAATTTCCGCCTGTTGATTCATTGCGCCGCCGCCCTTGGTTATTCTTTCAACTCTAATTTAGCGCATAAAAACAAGTAGTCAAAGAGAATGAAAGAACAAGGTTTACGCATACTTTATTGCGGCTTCTTTCGAGATTTGAGTCCATTCGTAAAGTCTGTTGTCGTGACCTATCTGCGTCTGAAGTTCGCGCAGAATCGTCTGATAATAACAGCCTTGCAGTTTCTTTGCGCCTTCATTGACATATTGTTTCAGAGCGGCGGTGTCATGCGGACAGACTACGTCGGAAGCTTTGTGCCGCCACATGATGCAATGTTTCGTGCCGACTTTGGCGATCAGCTTATCAAGATTGGTCCAGGCGCTGCAAACCATTATCTTCAGGTTCGGGATTGCCAGCACCGGCTCCATTTTATTGGTCAGATTTTCACAGCAGCCATAGGACACCGCGCCGAAACGGGCAAAGATTTTCTTCTGGTAATCCAGCAGGAATTCTTCAAACATGGCAGGGCTGACCTGATCCAGTTCCTGGGAATTGCCGGCAATCCAGCAATCCTTCAATGAATAATCTTTTTCGGTAATTCCAGGGCGCAGCGGATCGCTTTGAAACATTGGTTCATCATTGTTCGGCACGATTTTCCCGGCGGCTTCGACCGCGTCCAGGAAACGCATCGCGCCTTCATAAATGACGTTCATCAGCCGATGTACCAGTTCCGGCTCAAGCATCATATCAATCATCATTTGTTCCATGCCCCGGAGATTGGCGGCGGCGGAGCAGATCGTGGCAATACTGAAATAACCTTGAAACGGCACAACCCTGACCGGCATGACGCCGGATAGAACTTCTTCCAACGTCGCTGCCGCCGCTACGGTTTTTTGCGGATTGCAGCGGTACTCCGGAATGCGCAGCCGGTCGAAGTCGGCCGGAGTCTGCAAGGCGGACTTATACTGCCAGGCGGAACCTTCCGTTTCCAGGCTTTCCCTGACAATGTCCACGCCCCATACATTTTCAGGGGTAACATCGAAGACCATATTCGATTTGAAATAATCGTTTACCGGGGTATCATCGTCAATTTCCCGCTTGAACAGCAGTTTTTTGAACGTCAATTCCATATTCCGCAGTAGAGGATCGCTACAGCACAGGCTGGAATCCGGGAGCAACTCTTTCCAGAGTCCGACGGGATTGCACCATACCGGCGAATGATCCGGGCGGCGCAATCCGTTGACGTCACACCAGCGTTGTTTAATCGCGGCCATGCGCGGTTCGCGGGCAATGTTGACCACTTCAGCGGCCAGTTCCCGGACATACTTTACTTCATCCGCGCGGTCATTAAGTTTTGCATAATCGGCTTGAAAGAATTTTTGATAACGGCTTTTCATTTTTACCTCTTTAATATTCTTGGGTTGTTATATTTTTTGTCATAACTATATTATACGTTATCATTATGGTATATTGCAATCATGAGAAACGTTAATAAAGTTGGCTTAAATGATACAAAAAAGCTTTTGCAGCATATTTTCTGAAGATTTTCCTATCAGGCAATTCTATGCAAATTGCAAAAATTATTTAATACAGGCGAAAGCAGCAACCGCAGATACGTTTGATTGATATGTTTTAAGGCTTTACAGTTCCTTTCCTGATAATTTGAAAAAAATGAAAAATTACCTTTTTTTTGCTGAACCATGATATTATATCTTGACAAAATCTTTATTTAAGATTATAATAATAGCAAATCAACTGTTTCGATACAGTACGGAACAGATAAATCAAGAATGTTAAATATGCTGAATACAATTGATAAAGACAGTAAAATCGCTCTTTCGGAGCAGGTCAGCGAAAAGATTATTGCAAGTATTCGAAGTGGTCATTTGAAGCCAGGCAAGCGAATACTAGGAATTCGTTTATTGGCTAAAGAATTTGGTACCAGCAATAGTACGATTATTGCAGCTTTAGATACGCTTGAGAAACAAAATTATATCGAGCGCATCCCAGCCCGAGGAACATTTGTTTCTGCTGATGTCAACCATGAGTTGAAAACGACCCGGATTATCTTTCCCTTTCCCGAATCATCTATAAATCTAAAAGGAGGGTTGGAAAATTGGGGAGGCGTAACGGAATTTTATCGCGGTATACTGACAGAAGCCGCCAAATTAAATGCAGAAATTCACTTTCTTCATTTTGAAGAAGCTAAAGACGAGATTGATTTAGCCAGACAGCTCCGGCGGCTGAATGATTTTGATGCCGGTATTTTTTGCGGTAATCAGTTGCGCAATTTGCGTGACGCTCTTATTGCTAGAAATAAACCATGTGCATGCTTAGGGAATTGGCCTACATCTGGTGCCAGTATAGCCAGTGACCGAGATGCTGCTTTTGACGATATTGCATCCCTTCTGGAGGAACGCGGCTATAAAAAACTTCGGATTTTATTACCCCCGATTTGCGAAGAACCCTTAAGCGAGAAAAATAAAAAAGACAAAATAGACCGTATTATCCGGGCGGTGAACGCAAGAGGAATCATTGCTGATACATCAATGATTCATGAATTGAAAGATACTACAGATGTCACCATTGATGCCGCATTTGCAAAAATTTTACCGGATTTGAAAGGTAGGCACGAAGCATTTTTCCCATTTGATGCTGATACCGTTTTGGCGATCTATCGCTATGCTGCACGGAAAAGTCTCAAAATCGGGGAAGATTTCGGTGTCTTTAGTTATGCTGGCGGAATCTCATTTAGTAATCTGATACCCGAATTTACTTTCAGCAAAATTCACCATTTCGAAATGGGAAAGGCCGCTTGCCGGATAATGGTTAACGCCATTCACGGCGGCGAATGGCGAGGGAAAATCGAAAAAATATCAAACACACTTATTATAAATCAATCCATTTAAGAGGCACACAAAATTTACAACCGTAGGGGGGAATGAAAAAATCAAAAGGCAGTGATAATGTTGCATGGCTGTCTGAGTAGTAACACTTTTACAAACAATTTTGGAGGTATGAAAAATGTTGAACACAGCATCTAGAAAACAGAATTCGAACCAGTGGCGTTTTACGCTCATCGAACTCCTCGTGGTGATCGCCATCATCGCAATCTTGGCAGGAATGCTTTTGCCGGCGCTGAACAAAGCCCGTGAAAAAGCAAAAGCCATTTCTTGCACTAGCAACCTCAAGCAAATTGGCACCGCCATAGTAGCCTATACCATGGATAATTCAGATTATATTCCTACCGCTTGGGTTTGTCCGTACCCTCCGTACGGCGATTGGAACATTTATAATGTTCCAGGTTCATGGGTTGCTCAATTCTATCCCTATGTCAACAGCAATAAAATATTTGCCTGTAGTTCCAATACTCGTACCAGTGACTTGGGAGTATGGACTCAAAAAGGATTTGTTGTTGAGTTGAAGGCTAGTAAAGGTCAGCCATCACTCGGTTATGGTTACAATCTCGAATATGCAAATTATTTACCAGGATTTGGTGGTTTAGCCTCTCGTAAGATTTCCAGAACCAAAAATATATCGGATACCATGATATTACTGGAAAGTGGCCCTTTAAACAGTGGCGGAACTGTTGAATGTGAAGTTAATGCATACGAGTCTGATCAACGTCATGCTTTTGACTTCCGTCATAATAATTCTATGAATGTGTTATACCTTGGCGGTAACGTCGGTCAGAGCCAAGCGAACACCACTATTCAAGGAGGATATGCGGGCGGCTATGGTATTATCTATAACGTCATGGCAAAATTCAACAAATTCTGGCATGGTTATAACGATTAATTGCGTCACAAAATAGAGACCTAAGCAGTAACCTGCTTGATAAAAAATCATAAAAGTTTATTTTAAGATTGCTTCGACGAACTCTTATGAAATACAATTTTAACTATAGCGTAGAAGTGGAAGAATTCAACATCGATTATATGGCATCTGATTTCAAGCAAATTCAGGAGGCGGAAATTACCTTTTAAATACGGTTTGATAATTAATCCGCACAGGTTACAACAGTCCTTTATTGCCGTTTTCCGGCAGGACTTCAACAATCAATGAGAGGGTTCTCGCGATGCAAAAAAGTTACTGGAGAAGATTAATTAAAGCGGCAGGAATCGGCATGCTGCTGTTGTCCGCGGTTGTTCCGGGGAAAGCCGAAGATTCAAAGAAGTTTTTCATGCTGACCGATAAAATTACCGACCGCGATTTGTCATTCTGTGTGACTTTCGACAAGTTCAGCGCCAGCGCCGATCTGGCGCTGGGGGATCCTGCCTCAACCACGTTCAAGGACAATCTGGAATTCAGATGCTTTTCCGGTTATGACGGCAAAAACGCATTTCTCAGAAAGGGCGTTGATGAGCTGATGCGGTATAATGTGGATAAAAACGTCAATTACCGCCAGGGAACCGCGACGTTCTGGGTTTCCGGAGTCGATTACAGTCCGAAAAACGTTAAAATCGGAGATGCGATTCAGACCCATAAACCCTATCTGTTTCTCCGGTTCAGCAACGGCAAAGAGTGGCAGAATATATTTTTCTATCAATATTATCAGGAACCAATAGTTTATCTGTTCTGGCAGAATTCCACCTGCAAACCAAGTATGTTTAAACTTGCGGGAGCAGGATTAAGTTTCAATAAAGGCGAATGGTTTCAAGTCGCCGGCTCCTGGGACGAGAAGGAGATCAAGATTTACCTCAATGGCGAATTGTTCGTAACCACCGCGCTGTCCAAAGACAATCTGCTTCCGGCGGGTTTTGTGCCGGCGGCGAAACAGTCGTGGATCGGTATTCGCGAAAGCATGTGGGGCGCCGACGGCAGCGATCCTTCTACTCAGACCGCGTTTGACGATCTGAAAATCTATAATCGCGCCCTGACTGCCGCGGAAGTCCGCAACCAGTACCTGAAAGCGGCATCTGTACTAAAAAACGCGCCAAAAAGAGAAATGACCGATATTGATATCGAACTGAACGGAGTGGATGACGGGAAAGGGCCGCTTGACCGCCTGTCCGCCACTGTTGATTTTGCGCCGATGGCTGACAAATGGCAGTCCGAAATCAAGGCCGGCAAAACCAATGCGGAATATGTGCTGCTTTCTCCGTCCGGCAAAACCATTAAAGGCGTATGGGATTCGAAAGAGATTAAAAGTACACGCATCATTGACGGGGTTAATGAGCCCGGTGAATATGCGCTTACCATGAACATTGTCAATTCCAGCGGCGAAAAGATAAGCGCTACTAAAAAGATTATTCGCCCGGATACTGCCTGGTATGGCAATAAAATCGGACTTGAAGATGTCGTTCCGGCCCCCTGGACGCCGATGGAACTGACCGGAGACAATGTGGTTAAAGTCTGGAACCGCGAATACTCTTTCGGCAACAATCCGCTGCCGCGGAAGATTATTGACGGCGGCGAATCAATTCTGGATAAAGCGCCGGAACTGGAGATAACAACGCCGGAAGGCAAAGCTGATATTAAATGGGATGTCACCGGCAAAGAACTGAGTCAGAACAAAACTTCCGTCACGTTAAAAGGCACCGGCAAAGCGAAAAACTTTTCCATCAACTGGACCACCCGGATTGAATTTGACGGCATGATTCGCTGGGATTTTGAAATTCTCGGCACGCCTGAAGTCAAGTCAATGAAACTGGAATGGACCGTAAACAGGAAATTCGCGCAATTCACCATGCACCCGCTGCTGAAGCTTTCCGGCAATGGCAAATATGAATCTCCGTTCCCATTTGATTCCCGTAAGTCGGCAACGGTGTTGTGGTTGACTTCCGAGGAAAAAGGTTTTTGCTGGGCGCCGGAGCACGATGCCAACTGGGTTTACGGCAAAGATGAAAACATCATTAAGGCCAAAGTCACTGATCTTGGCGGTAACTGTGAAGTCAATATGATCACCAAAGCAGTGACCGTTCCGGAAAAAACGGCATATCATGCGATGTTCATTGCCACCCCGAGCCGTCCATTGCCGCAGTTGTCCCGCACTTTCCGGCTTGGCGGCTTTAACCGGTATCCGAATTGCGACGTGGCGTTAGTGCAGCATGTCGGCGAAGGTTTCGAATCCTGTTTCACTATGAAATTAAGTCCGTATTTCGGCGAGGTTATGGACGAGCTGAAGAAGAATAAGATGACGCGGGTAATTCCGTACGGCGCCGCGTCTTTCTGTAACAGTTATGACAAAGCCGGCAATTATTTTCAGAAATACTGGGATGTCACCGGCGAAATCAGTGGCGGCGGTTATCCCATCCGTCCGACCGGGAAAATTACCCCGGACGAAAAAGAATCCCCCGTTACCAGGGCCGATCCGCGCACCGGTTACAGCGATTATATCATTTGGAATACCAGCGAAGCCTTGAACCATCCGAAGCAGCTTTATGTCGGGCTGTATTATGATATTTCCGACAATCAGATCAGCGCCAATGAACTTAACGGCGCGAGCTTTGTTGACAATTTCGGACGCCGGGTCAATTCGCTGATCATCATGGGGCTGCGCCGGCACATGCTGCGCACTTACCGGCTGGCGCACCAGCACAACGGCGTCACGGTCTATCATGCGCACAGCTTCTATAACCCGATGATCCATGATTTTGGCGATTACTGGTATCCGGGCGAACAGTATTGTGCACTGTTGCAGGAAAAACGGACGCCATACTACTACTTTGATAACATTACCAGAGATGAGTACCGTTCCGAACTGAACATGCGTCTCAAAGGCTCCGGCATACTTTTCCTGGGCAGCCTGAGCAGAGCTAATCCGGCCTGGGGCGGCTCCGGCGACGCCAAATCCGGCGAGGAATATACCAAGGCAATGTGTACCAAACTATTGCTGAATGATGTTCCGCTGTCCATTGGATTTGAGGATGGCAATGTCATCAGCAGGATATGGGGAGCAGAGATGCGCTATAAACTGGACACTGCGGCAGTAAACTTCTACGATCAGCAGAAAGAGATTGGAGTGGAACCGGTGTCCAAAGCCGGAGTGACTTACTACAAATGTCCGGACGGTCGCTTTCTGGCGATAATCGGCAATCTGACGACAGAACCGCAGACTGTCACTATTGACATTTCCATACTTAAGCAAGGGCTGTCGAAAGTCCGTGACGAATATGAGGAGCAGGATATTCCGGTCAACAACGACAGATTTACTGTCGCTCTGCCGTCCAGACATTTTAAGATTATCGGCTTTTAACCGCATTAAATAATATCACAAAACAAGGAGAGTGTTATGAATGCAAGCATGAAAAGATGGACCGCCGCTGTAACAATAATCGCAATGAGCGCTGTCGTAAATGCACAGGATGCCGGATTAAAACCGCAATCCATCAGCGACTGGAGTTGCGGCTGGAACGGCAGCGGGACTAATTTATCCGAGCCCGCAACAAAAGACGGCAATGCGATTCTGCTGAAAGGCAATGGTCTCATTTTCTCCAAAGGAACAATAGCTATTGACCCGTCAAAGACTTATCAGGTTTCCGGCTCATTTAAAGCAGTTCCTGGTTCAAAGGAAGGACGGTTTTATCTGGGAGTTCAGCCGCTTAATTCTGAATGTGTCTGGATTTCTCCGAGTCAGGTGAATGCAATTGCCGGTACCGATACTGAACTGGCGGAACCATGCAAGCCTGAAGATAAGGTGATAAAAATCAAAAGCGGAAAAGGCTGGGAGCAAGGGGAATATTACTTCATCGCTTTTAATACGGATAATTCCGGCGGCTATTCCGATTTACCGAATTCAACGCTTAGTACTATGGGATTTACCAAAGTCGAGAATAAAGGTAATGTGACGGAGGTGACCCTTAAAGACAGTTGCGGAAAGGAATTTCCTGCCGGGACCAAAGTGCGGTCGCATTGCGAAAGCGCAACCTTTATATATATTGGCGCTATCAATATTGTTGGCCCGGTGGAATGGACTGAGTTCAAGGGCGTTATCAAGGGCGAAAATCCGTTTGGCGTAAAAAACAGCGCATGGTACAAAGGGACTCGCAATGCCAGAATTATTGTTCTCGGCAGCAGCCCGGAACTGGAATTGATGTTCAAAGATGTAAGACTTGAAGTAATTAAATAACATTTATTCTGCCGGGTTCAATACCTCGATCCTTGAGACGGCTTTGTTCTTGGCTTTGCTCTTCGAATCTCCTGCCCGCCCGCAGTGCGTGGAAGTCCGTCCGTAATACCCCGAGGCAAGCCTCGGGGTATTACGGACGGGAAGAGACTCTTTATTGGATTTTAAATACAGCAATTTTCTATTCAGCAGGAAAGGACTTGGACATCGCATGAATCCATATAAGCGTAAAAACGTTATTTATACGAAAACTGAACAGCGATTGCTGGAAAAGATGGCAAATATTGATATTATTGACTGCCATGAGCATCTTCCTCCGGAAACAGAGCGTCTGAAACGGCAGGAGGACGTGTTCACTCTTTTCAGTCATTATACACGGCTGCCGCTTTTTGCATCGGGGTTAAGCCCTGATGACAAGGAAAGCCTCCATAATCCGGAAATTCCTCTTGAAAAAAGATGGCGGATATTCAGGCCGCATTTGCAAAATATCCGTTTTACTTCTTATGCGCGAGCCGCTTTTATTACGGCCGAGGAGATTTATGGATTTGATGACATAAATGATCACACATATAAAGATCTTTCGATAAAAATAGCTGAGATGAATAAACCAGGTATTTATGCGCATATTTTTAATCACTGCCGGATACGCGCTGCCATAACTCAATGTTCCAGTACAGATGTTGAAGTCCCTCTTATTCCAGTTATGGATGGATATAGGTTAAGTATGATTCGGACAAAAGTACAACTTGAGGAACTCGAGAAACAAACGGGTGTTTCTTGTAAAACCCTTGAAGACCTGGAGGAACTTTGTCGGCAAATGCTTGAAAAATGGGAAAGAGAAGGCGCTGTCGGCATAAAATTATTTTCTAAAACAAATACGCCGCCGGATTTGTCTCTGGCCAGGAAATCATTTAAATGCCTTATTGCAGGCAAAGAACTTTTGACAGACAGTTATAATTATGAACCGCTGGAAAATTATTTAATGCATAAGATCATTGACTATGCGACTGATCTTAACCTTGTAATAGCCATGCATTCGGGAGTATGGGGTGATTTTAGGAATCTGGCCCCTCAGCATATGAACACTATCGCTCCACAGCATCCAGATGCCCGTTTTGATCTTTATCATTTGGGAATCCCGGATATAAGGGCCGCCATTATGGTAGGCGCCATGCAGCCTAATGTATGGACTAATTTATGCTGGGTTCACATCGTTTCTCAGGAAATGACATGTGCGGGTATAAACGAATTACTTGATTTGATACCGGTTAACAAAATTTTAGCTTTTGGCGGGGACTATATGAGACCAGTGGAAAAAATAGTCGGGCATCTCCAAATAGCGCGGGAAAATATTGCCAGAGTTCTAGGCGCGAGAATAGACCACGGCAAAATGGGAATGGAAGATGCGAGCAAAATCATAAAAAAATGGTTTTGGGAAAATCCGACAAAGCTTTATAATAAAATAGTTTTGGAAAAGAAAACCGAAAATCCTGAAACAGGGAGCCGCTCTCTATGACCAATCAGGAGGATATCGTACCTGCAATCTATGAATTATGCAGAATGAAATCCAGGAATAAATGCGATGGCATGAGTATGGATAATAATAGTGATACTTTGGTATGAAGCTAGTACCCAAATTGTTTGAATAGCAGAAACAGATAAATCAAAAATAAAGGAGTTTTGTGTATGCCTAAAATTGTCATTGTCGGCGGCGGCAGTAATGCCTGGGTGCCCAATATCGTTAAAGACATACTGTTAACGGAAGGGTTGTCGGGCGGGGAATTCGTATTATATGATATCAACAAGAAAGCAAGTGATTTATGTAAGGCTTTTCTAGATAAACTTATCAAAAAACTGGGTGTCAAGGCGAAAATAATATCTACTGACAATCAGGCAGCGGCGTTTAAGAATGGAGATTATTTCATCATCACCATTTCTACCGGCGGCTTAGACGCGATGTCTCATGATCTGGCGATACCGGAAAAATACAGCATCTATCACACGGTCGGCGACACGAGCGGACCCGGCGGGTGGGCGCGCACTATACGCAATTTCGATGTTTTTGTGGGTCTTGCGGAGGCGATCAATAAATATGCTCCCGGCGCGATGGTACTTAATTACACCAATCCCATGATAACATTGACTGATGTGCTGTCACGCCTCTGCGAAGGACCTGTCGTGGGGCTGTGTCACGGGCTGTTCGAAAATCTGCATTTCATAAAAGAGTTTTACAAACTCGACAGCGAGGAGAACATTGCGGTCAAATACGCCGGGCTCAATCATTTTTTCTGGATAACAGAGGCGCATGCCGGAAAAACAGATGTCATCACCGACTTGCGCAAACGTCTTGAAAAGAAAAGTTTAAGCAAACTAATTTCCACTGCTCACCATGATCCGATGGGCTATTCGTCCGAGCGCGATGTCGCGGATGAATTGTTCCGCGCCACCAATGTGATGCCTTATCTGGGTGATCGTCATACCTGCGAATATTTCTCCTGGTTTATCACCGGTAAGTCGAATATGAAGAAATACCGCATAAAGCGCACTTCAATCCAGCAGCGGCGGGATTCTTTTAATAAAAGGCAGGAAGAGCTCAAGAATATGATTAATGGCGAGATTCCCGAATTCTATTTCACGCGCAGCCGTGAAACCGCTACGGACATTATCTCTGCTCATTACCTCGGCAAAACGTTTATTGATGTCGGCAATACGCCCAACCAGGGGCAGGTGGCAAATCTGCCTATGGGAGCCATTGTCGAGACCGCCGTGCGAGTTGATCGTAATGGCATAACACCTATCATGTTTGGCGATTTGCCGGAGGTGGTTGCCGGTATGATAGAACCGTGGACGCGAGTGTTTGGAATGACGGTTGACGCATGTTTCGCCGGCGATAAGAACATGGCGTTAAATGCATTGCGGCTTGACCCGGTATGTTCGCATCTGAATACTAAGCAGACGAATGAACTTGGTATGCGACTGCTGGATGCCCATAAGAATTTTGTGAAATGTTTTTAGAAAACTGAAGTTTTCCTGAAATTTCAGATTTCAGTTCATGCTGCCCCGCGGAAAAGAGATGCGCAGACAAATTTAACGGAGGGGATGAATCCCTCGGGACATCCTGGACTCCCCGGCAAGTTCGCAGGAGCGTTGTTATATTTGCTTTATATGGTTATATTGTAAGATATATTGTGCATAAAGAACGCTAATAAAGTTGGCTTAAATGATACAAAAAAGTTTTTACAACATATTTTCCGAAGATTTTCCCATCAGACAGTTCTACGTAAATTGCAAATATTATTTAATACAGGTGAAAGCCGCAACCGCAAAATACGTTTGATTGATATGTTTTAAGGCTTTACAGTTCCTTTCCTGATAATTTGAAAAAAATTGAAAAAAATGTGAAATTATTAAATGTCGGCTATTGACTAATTTCGTGCAATAATGTATAATCATATATCATATAACACGTGCAATCATTTAAAATATTTCAATGGAATGTAGAAAAGCCAAGATTTAAATACATATTTAATAACACGTGCAATGTATAAAAACGGGAATTGATATCATATGAAAATCGCTGATAGAGTCAGGCTGGTGGATATTGCGGCAGAGGTGAATGTTTCGCGGGCCGCGGTTGGACGTGTCTTGCTCGGAAGCGGAAGTACTAATATCGGAGTCAGCGAAGAAAAAGCCAGATTAATAAAAACTGTTGCGGGCAGGATGGGGTATCAGCCGAACCGGATCGCACAGCAATTACGCGGCGCTCGCAGTAAATTTATCGGAATTCTCTCACAATCGACTCCGAGCCAAGTGCTGCAGGAACGGCTTAATTGTCTTGACGTTGAAACAGACAAACATGGTTACAGGATAATTATTGGACATATTGCACAGGATGAAAATAATCTTATCCCCTATATGAATGACTTTATTTCCAGGGGGTGCGAAGGCTTTGTACTTTTAAAACAGCTTACAGAGACCGATGAAAAAATTCATATTTTTCTGAGAAATTTGCCGGTTCCGGTACTGTGTTTTGAGAATACATTCCCGGATATTCCTTCCTTCTCAATTGACCGGGCGGATGGAATTCGCCAGGCGATTAATCATTTGGTTGTGAAGAACTACCGTCGCATCGGGATTGTCTTGAGCACCAGAAAGATATCCACCATGATTCAGCGTCTGCAAGGTTATGAAAGCGCAATGGCTGAGGGCATTACCGGAGTTGCGGAAGAACTAATTTATTCGGCGGAACTGCAATATACTCCCAAAACGGAAGCGCCGGAGTGGAAGGAACTGACAAAGCAGGTGGTCAATCAGTTGGTATTGAATCATAAAGCCGATGCGATTATTGCGCCTAATGACGCCTGGGCTTGCCATCTGATTCGGGAATTGCAGTCCAGAGGGTTATCGGTGCCTCATGATGTCGGGGTCGTCGGCTTTGACAATAGCCAGGCGGCGATGCTTTTTTCGCCGTCAATAACTTCCATTGACCAGAATTCAAGGGAAGTTGCTTGTCAGGTGATGAACTTCTTTTCTAATTTGGTTCGGGAGGAGCATCTTAATAAAAATATGAGATCGATTATAAAGCCGCAGTTGATAATTCGAGAATCAACATCAAAGAAAGAATCGAATAATTGAAAAAACATTTTTTAAACGGAAGAACTTTATTTTTAGTAATCATGATGTTGCTTGCGGCAGGAATATGCGGCTATGGCGGCGATCACATTGCCCAAAAATCTGAAAAAGCCATAATTGCGGCTGATGGGAAAGCATTCTTTCCTGTAGTGGTATCAAAAAGTACGACAAATGAAGTCCGGCGTTACGCGGAAGACCTCGCAGGGATATTAAAACGAATAAGCGGTGCTGATTTTAAAGTTGTAAGCGATAACGGCATGAGTGGGATTGCGGTTGGAACAATCAGCGATTTTCCAGAGATCTCTTTTAAACCGTCTTTTGATATAAATAAATTTGATGACGCACAGGGCTATGAAATAAAAAGTCACGGCAAGGGTATATATATCATAGGCGCGGCTCCTCTGGCTACAGGTTATGCCGTATATGATTTCTTATACAAACTCGGCTATCGCAAGTTTTTTCCGACAGACAAATGGGAAGCAATTCCCGCGAAAAAGGAACTTGAATTTGCTGAGCACATCCGTGAAACCCCGGATTATTATACACGTCAAGTTAATCCCGGATACGGTCTTTGGCCGGAGTATCAGGAAGCCGCCAACAAGTGGAAAACTATCAATTGCGGCGGCGGTTATGTTTTGAGCAGCGGCCACGCTTATGGGGAAATCATCCGTCTTAATAAAAGCTCTTTTGACCAGCATCCTGAATATTACGGACTGCTCAATGGCAAGCGCAGTTCCAGCAAACTTTGCATCTCCAATCCTGAGTTGCGCAAACTGGTTGTCGATTTTGCGTTGAGCAGATTTGAGAAGAACCCGGCATTGCAGAGTTTTTCGGTAGATCCCAGCGATGGCGGTGGGTGGTGTGAATGCGAAGGATGCCTTAAATTGGGAACCCCTTCAACGCGGGCGGTGTTCCTGGCCAATACTGTTGCGGAGGCGGTAAGGCAGAAAATTCAAGGGAAGCGTATCGGGATGTATGCCTATAATCAGCATTCTTCCCCACCTGCCATCGATGTAGATCAGGATGTCGTGATAAGCATTGCCACTACTTTTATCACAGGAGGGAAATCTTTTGACAACATACTGGAAGGCTGGCGCGGTAGAAAAGCAGCCATCGGCATCCGGGAGTATTATGATGTGTATCTTTGGTCATTAAATCTTCCCGGCAGATCCCGGGGATGCAACATTGATTATCTTAAAACAACCATTCCGAAGTTCTACAATCAAGGTGCGAGATATATGATTTCAGAATCTTCAGACGACTGGGGAACAGGCGGCTTGGGTTATTATCTTGCCGAACGGATGCTGTGGAATATAAAGGAAAGTGAAAATATTGATTCGCTGATTCAGGATTTCCTGAATATTAGTTTTGGTCCGGCCGCCGCCGAAATGAAAGATTTTTATAAATTACTTGACGGCTCCAAGCCGAAACCGCTGTCCCCTGACCTGCTGGGGAGAATGTACCGCCAGTTGGAACAGGCTGAAAAGAAAGCTTTCGGCAGGCCTGATGTAATAAAGCGCATCCAGGATCTTGCGCTTTACACTCGCTATTGCGAATTGTATATGACTTTTTACCAAGATGCAGGCGTACAACGCCAGAAAGCTTTTGAACAATGGATGGAATTCGCCGCGGCAATAAAAAATACCCGCATGGTACACACAAAGGCAATCTATCGCGAGCATAAACGTCTTTTTGCGGCAATAAGCGAAAACCCGTCCGGCAACTGGAAAGAATCAACTCAGTTTACGCCGGAGCAAATTGATAAAATAATCAGCGAAGGTATTGTAGCAAATAAACTGCTCGATTTCGAGCCTGCAAGTTTCAGCGATAATCTTGTTCCGGCTCCGGAATTGTACAAGGAAGTGCCCGTGGACAGCAAAGTACAGCCGCGCCGGGGTCTTGTAACCTATTATACCTGGGCTGATGAAAAGCTGCAACCGCTGGAACTTTCTGTCACTGGCGGGCTGATAAAACACTATCGCAATCTGGGTAATGTGAGAAGTGAATTATGGAAACTGGGCGGAACATCTGATACAGGTGAACTGGAGACGCTCGTGCAACGCGATGTCAGTGTTCCGCCGGACGGAACAAAATATAATGTAAAATTGACGCCAAAACAGCCGGGGCTTCATAAGCTTGTAATTAATGACGGCGGAGATATGACCAAAGTAGAGTGGCCGCGCGACAGGACGATGACAATATTTGCCGATCCTGTCAATCCGCCGTGGATTTCCGGGACTTTCTACTGTTACGTCCCGAAAAATACAAAAACACTTGGATTTTTCTGTAACATGAGTCGCGGACAAATCGTTTCGCCGGACGGCAAGCCTACGTTTAAATTTAATAAAACGCTGGGATATTACTCGATTTCTGTGGGCGATGGAATGGATGGAAAAATATGGAAACTTCAGAATATTTGCGGTGCCATAGGACTTATGACGGTACCCTCATGCGTGGCAATTGAACCTGCCGGGCTTTTACTGCCGGAAGAAGTTGTTAAAAAAGATAACCTTAAAATTTAATAAAAACATTAAAATAATATAAAGGAAATGAACAATGTTAAAAAGGCTTCTTATCGGTTACTTAATAATAGCGGCATTCGCAATGTCGGCGGTAGAACTCGTTAAGGGAAATAGGCCTGCGGCAAAGATTTACCTGGAAGCGCTTGATAAGTCTGATGTTGCGTTTCATAAACTGCCTGTTCCCCAACAGAAAGAGCGGATGTTGGCAATGGCGGTTTCTGATTTAAATTATCATTTTAAGAAGATGAGCGGCACAGAGCTTGAAATTATCATTACTTCCGACCCAACTCAGATTAAAATACCGGCCATCGTAATCGGTTCTCTGGCAAACCGCCTCGGGGCTCAACCGGATGGGAAAAGCGAGTTTGGTGAAATTTTCCGGTTAAAGATTGTGGATGGGATGTGTCTTATCGGCGGCGAAAGTCCTGCCGCCAGTGCTTACGGGGTCTATGAATTGCTTTCCCATCTTGGCTGCGACTGGGTGATGCCGGGAATCAATGGGGAAGTCATTCCTGAACGGAATGATGTTTCAATCGGCAAACTTGATATTGAGCAAGGGCCGTCATTCGCGGTGCGTTGTCAATGGTATTCCGGCGGGGTCCGTATTGTGACCAATAAAGACATCGAAGAATTTGACAAGTGGAAACTGCGCCACAAGGAACAGATTAGCAGGGAATGGCATCCTTTATTGATGAGTAGTGGGGCTCATGTATGGGGTGATCTAGTTGAAAAATATAAAAAGCAATTTGATAAAAATCCGGAAATGCTGGCTTGGGTAAGGCAGCCTGGCGGAACAATGAAACGGCAGGGCCCCCAGGTTGAAAGTACCAATCCTGAAGTGGTCAACATTTTTGTCGAGTATATCCGTGATATATTCAAGAAAAATAACTGGCCAAATGACAAAAGAGTTTGTCTCGGCGTTGGCCCTGCCGACGGCGGCGGCTTTTCTCAATCTCCGGAGAGTATTAGCGCCGGGGCTGGAAGGATTGATCCGATGACTGGGGATACTGATGTTACCGATCTCCAGATATTGCTCTGCAATCAGCTTATAAAACGCCTTGAACCTGAATTCCCCAACCTTTATCTAGGCTTTTACCTATACAATAATCACGCAGATTATCCGATGTGCTATACTCCAGACAAAAAGGTTGTGATTGCCATTGCCGACATTACATATTCACGTTTTCACGGCCTGCAAGACCGTAACAGTAAAACCCGTACATACTACAGGGAAATCATGGAACAATGGGAGACTTTGCATCGCAAGCAGGGCAATAATCTTTTCTTCCGCAGTTACAACTGGAATCTGGCGGAAAATATCATGCCGTATTCAAAATTGAAAATATGGGGCGAAGATATTCCGTATTACAAAAAAATGGGAGTCATCGGGTGCTATACTGAATGTTCCAAAGCATGGTCTGTGACGGGGCCGGCTGATTATCTCGAAGCAAAACTTATCTGGAATGCCGCTCTTGACTGGAAAAAAGTGCTTGCCGAATATTGCAAAAATGCTTTCGGCAAAGGTGCGCCGTTTCTGGAAAAATATTACTTGACGCTGACTGAACGGCAGAGCAAAAGCGGTCAGGAAGCCGGCTCATATTATGCGTTTGCGCTAATTTATGATAATAATTTTATAGAAGAGGCATTTGCCCTTTTCGATTCAGCAGAGAAGGCGGCTGAAAAACCAAGTGAAAGACAGCGCGTTAAATTTGCCCGCATCCCGGTGGAAATGCTTAAATATTATCTGGATTTCCGCAAGGCTTACAGCTCATTTGATTTTACTGCCGCGCAACAGAAAATTGAATTTATGAAAAACGAATTATGGAGATATTATAATATCGACTCCAATCTTGTCTGCAAGAATGGAATAGGCTATTTAGACAGATTCTACGGTAAATTTATTGAAGATTCTGTAAAATATTCAACCGGAAAATACCGCATCATCTATCAACTGCCTGACCGGCTGAAGCTCTCATTCGATTTAAGCAACCGCGGACAGAGCATGGGATTTTTCAACCCTGGAATCAATGATAGTAACTATATAAGCGCGGCAACTTTTTCGTCAAACTGGGATGCCCAGGGGCTGTCGGGATATTATTCCGGCTCTGTCTGGTACAGGGTTCCGTTTGACCTGCCTGCTGATTTACAGGAACAGCCGCTCGGACTTTTTATCGGCGGCGTTGATTCAATTGTTCGCATATGGTGCAACGGTAAGTATATCGGAATGGGACAGGGATATTCAAGGCCATTTCTGTTTGACCTGACCGGACTTACCGGCCTCGGCAAGAATATGCTTGTGATTCAAGTGCAGCGTTTCGGCTTTTCGGAAATAGGCACCGGCGGGTTGATGTATCCTTCTTTTATATTTACCGGGCCGCGCCTGGAATCGCGCGCTCCTAAAATGGAGAAACTTGAAAGAATGCTTCCGGGCGGAGAACGAGCTCCAACAAAATAATAATGATTTTCCGCAAAGGAGTTGTTAAGAAATAAACGTAAAGTTTTAGTGTGAAAAAGTTGAGTTTACGAGAGAATGGTTGAAGGGATGGAAAAACGAATCAAGATAAGTTTCCGGGAGAAAATCCCCGACATTCAGGTTCGTTTTCCAGCAACCGTGAAGTTGTGGAATCAATGCAAGCAAAACAACGAAACGTAGAGATTAGGTCAATGAACGAAGCAAAGAAAAATAACCAGAGCGCAAGAAATGCAGCCGGGATGAAAACCGGAATCGCATCTTCTTGGCATGCTTTCGGGAAGTTGTTTTTCGGCGCATCGGTCAGAGGCAATGAGTAGTTCTTGTCAATGAATTTTAACAAAAAAAATGAAGGAGGGTCAAAAAACATGACACAACTCGGACAACAAAACAGCAGGCCTGAGAAAAAATCAGATTTTTTTTTGGGTAGTAACTTTTTGATGCTAAAGCTTTACAAAAAAACGAGATAAGAAAAATGAGAACGAAACAGGTGCAAAATTTTACACTCATCGAACTCCTGGTTGTGATCGCTATCATCACAATTTTGGCCTCAATGCTGTTGCCTGCGCTGGCCAAAGCGCGCGATACGGCCAAACGGGCAGGCTGCCAGAGCAATCTCAAGCAGTTTGCCTATGGCAATTTTCAGTATGCCGGGGATTGGATGGATTGGGGGCCGTGCGGCACAAATAATAATTATGGGGAATATTACAAATATAAATCAGTGTGTAGTTACCTGGCTCCCCAAAATGCCAACAACAAAACAAAATCGAAGTTTTTGATATGTCCCGCTACATCTCTCGTTTGGATGGATAACACATCCTATGGTCCCGGTATAATAGACGCAGGCAGTGACCGTGTTTACTCCAGTTATGCTTTGGCTTTCGGTACCGGCGACCGTTTTGCTCCTACTGCCGATTTGTGGGGTAACAACGGCTGGCGGGGGAGTTACTGTACTGCATCAACAATAAACAGTGTTAGACGAGCTCCATGTCCAAGATTGAATATGCTTGGGAATATTGTTGATGGCGCGTATATCGCCCCACCCTCCAAACAGGCGATGGGAGGGGATGTAACTGCTACTAGTGCAAATGGACTCATGGCACTTTTTGGTATTAGTAGTGTTCCCATCTCTCATGACATTGGCTCAAATACAGTTCTTATGGATGGTCATGTTACATGGACGCTGAAAATCAATTTTAAATATTCAATATACTTTAATAGCACTGCAGCAATAGTCGCATGGAATGACAATTGATGCAATAATTCTGACGGCAATCCAGTTTTTTGACGAAAGAATAATGAGTAGTTTTTGTCAATTAATTTTTAATAAAAAATTGAAGGAGGGACAAAAAACATGACGCAACTCGGACAATAAAACAGTAGACTTGAAAAAAAGCGGAATTTTTCGGGGGTAACAATTTCTTGAAACTAAATCTTTCCCGTAAGGTTTTATTATTAACAGGTTATCAAAAATTATGAATTGGAGGGATGAAGGATGATTAAGGTTAAAACTATTATTTCTGGCAGATCATGGACCGCGTTGACTTCACGGCTGTTGTTGTTGCTTGCGATGTGTTTTTTCCAGTCGCTGATGCCGGCCGCCTGCGGCGTCACTTTCACTAATGACATTACTCTTGCTTCTGCCCCCGAAGTAAGTTCAGACATGGTCAGGATTAATGCTATTGGCGGAGAAGTTGATGTTGTATATAAAAACAGCAGCGGTATTGTATATCGAAAGTATTTGACAGGGTCGTCTTTATCCTCCGCCGAGATTGTGGATTCTTCGCCATATTGTTATTGGCTTGCCGGGCTTGGCAGGGGAAATGGTAAAATAAAAGTTGGATATAACTGCTATAATGTTCTGAAGCAGTCAAGCAGGGATCTGGGCGGAACCGCATGGACCTCCGCATCCACCGGGCAAGCCAGTGTGACGAGTAGTATTGCCGGAGCATATGCGGTCAACCCTGTGACCCAACTGGGAGGATTTGTTGCCTGCGCGGCTAATAGTACAGCTTACTATATTTCCGAAACTGCTGATGGGCAGTGGAGTGCGCCGGCGACTTTTCTCAACACCGCCGCCGGAACCTATCCTGATCTCACATATGGCGCTGACGGGACGCCTTATATTGGCGTAGACTACGGAACGGTCAACGGCGCGGGTCCAGGCGCTTGGGGAGGGGCGCTGGGTGATTTGCGAATGATTTCGAATGCTAACATTTACTTTCACAGTGCCTTTGCCGAGCGTAATGGCATCCGTTACTTCGCCAGGGCATTGAACAACTCCCAGACCAGGTTATACTACACCAATGCGCAAGGCAACTGGATTGATGACGGACTGATCTCAGCTACCGGTTATTACGGAGATTCGAGAGACTATGCCATGGACATCAGCCCTTCAGGAAAGATAGCGGTATTGCTTTTCGACAAGCGATCCGGAGATGCTGCTGCCGCACTTTATCTGGCGACAAAGGATGGTCTTGGAGGAGGATATTCCTGGCAGTTTACCCGCCTTGCCGATGGTATAAACCACTGTCCGGACTTGAAATATGACACCGTTGATAATCTGTATGTTGCATATTATGATTCAGGCGACTCCAAACTGCACCTTAAAACGACAGCTATAATCTTTACGCCTGAACAATTCGGAGCTTTGGGGAATGGTTCTTATGATGACTCAGATGCGTTCAACGCGGCCGCACTGGCAATCTATACCCAGGGTAGCGGCACATTAGTGTTGACTGCCGGCAAGACCTACCGGATAGGGCGGCAATATCACGCGAGCGGCCAGTTTCCATATTACAAAAGCGCAAGCATGTTCAGCCTAGGCAACACTCCGGTAAAATCAAACCTGTGGGTAGTCATTGAGGGTAACGGGGCTACTATAAAAATGAACGATGGAATGCGGATCGGGTCTTTTGATGAGAACACTGGAGCGGTATACAATCCTACATTGCCATTCACAGATCAAAATTATAAAGCAGCCCCCGGTACAATGCTTGCCATCAACGGCTGTTCCCGTGTTTATATACAGAATGTGGTTATTGACGGCAACAGCACGTCCATGATACTGGGAGGCTTATGGGGCGATCAGGGACGTCAGTGCCTAGCTACAGGAATTTATCTCTACAATTGCGACTATATCAGAATCGCCAATGTGGACTCCAGTTACTGCGGACTTGACGGCATTACATTAGGCTATTCGGGTTTGACCGAAACTTCTCCATCACAGGACTGGGGCATCTCCGACAGTAGTTTTGAATACAATGCCCGGCAGGGGTTTTCGTGGGTTGGCGGCAAAGGACTTATTGTAACTAACTGCAAATTCAACCATACAGGGCGCGGCTATTTTGCCAGTTCACCAGGGGCTGGACTTGACAATGAGGCAGAGGATTCAATTAACCGGAATGGCTTGTTCGTCTCTTGTGATTTTGTCAATAATGTTGGATGCGGCATGGTGGCGGATTCGGGAGATTCAAAAAATATCACCTTTGATGATTGCTTGTTCTGGGGAACAACCAACTGGTCCATCTGGCCTCGGAAACCGGGGATCAAATTTGAAGGTTGTAATATCTACGGTACCGCAGTCAATGCCTTCAGTTCGGACGACCCGAATGAAGCAACCCAGTTCACAAACTGCCATTTTGAAGATATGGATGACACATATGAAGGAATACCCCTTACCTCTTACAGAAATACAGCGTTAGTGAATTTTTCCGGGAAGAACCTTCTGTTTGACAACTGCATTTTGGTTGCAAATCAGACCAAGTCATTCTATCTTGACAATACGTCAAATACAAAGACAGTCAGGAACTGCACAATCACCCATAATTGGGCAGATCCACTCAATCATGATTTTCTTTGCTTGCTCAGGGGTGTTAATATCAGCAATACTACATTTCACGAATCATTGAATACCAGTAATTTGTTCTACATAGCAATACAGAGTGTAACTGTAGGGCCTGGCGTGTATGTGGACGGCCCATTGTGCAAATGGGCAAACTGGAGTTGGGGCACTATCGGATTGATTCCGGAAAGTTAAACTTGAGTTTTAACTTTTGGTATTTGAGACGCATGCGGCAGATTGAATTATGCCGCATGCGGCTTTAACATTAGGTAATATTTATAAATTTATAGATAATAATGAGGCTTTTAAATCGGCAAGCTAATCTGATTACGGAATTTTCTAGTAATCCATTCTTTTTTGCATAATATTAACGGAAGAACAGAAAACTGTAAAAGTAAAAATATTTACAGAGCAATCAACTAATTATATGAGAGTGAGCTTATGTTTGTAACGGAAGAAAATAATTATCAATATGCTGAAAACTTGTGGAAAGGGAAGCCGTCCGGGCGCTTATTCTGGAGCTTGAATGCCAATCAAGCGCATTTGAGATTGAATGCGGAGCAATGCGGCTACGTGAGCGAAATTGATTTTTTAACAGAAGAATTGGGGTGTCTCATCTGGGCGACGATAATAACGCCATTCAAAACGGAAAACACGTTTGTGGAAACTATTCGTAAGATTGAGGGCGATGTCACCCATGTTGAATATCGGTCTCCTGCCGGCATTCTTACCGAAACTATTCAGATGGGACAGATTATTAAGCACAAAACAACCTCGCCTGAGACTTTGAAGATTTTGCTGGAAAACTGGCGGCATTTAGCTGTGCTTCCGGTTGACACGGAAAAGCAGCGCGCGGATTGCGCCGGGCTGTTTCCGGCAATCGCCGGCGTTGATACATCCTCGGTCATCCAGCGCATGTTGCAATACGAGACTGGAGTCGCGGATTTCTGGTATCTTTTGATGGATGAACCCAGGCTGATGGAAGAGGCTATGGAGCTATGGCAGGAGCATTTGCGCCAAAAATACTTGATCATGCAGAAAATGCCGACAATTGGCTGGTATCAGGCGGAAAACACCTCGACAACCATGATCTCTCCGGAATATTATGAGCAGTACAGCATGCATCATATTAAAATGTTTGCTGACATGGCTTCCGCGGCAGGATGTCGCTCGCTGGTCCATATGTGCGGATTACTTTATGACCTTATGCCGCTGATACGGCAGACCGGCATTAATGGCATACATGCATTGACGCCGCCGGAAACAGGCAATGTTCCGTTCGAATATGCCTATGAAATCATGCCGGAGGACCTTTTGGTAATGGGCCGGTTCGGCTCCACTGAATGGATTGGAAAATCTAAAGCAGATATCATGCGGCGGCTGTCGGAAATTCTGCCGCATCATATTTACCGGGATCACCCGTTTATGCTGCTGGTCACGTCTGATGAAGCTCCGTTTTCCGCTGACAATATCAGGCTGCTCCGGGATTGCATCAACGAATACGAACAGGAAGGACATTTATGATAATATTCATGGTTATAATCGAACAATTTCAAACTATCAGACATTATTAGGAAGAGTTAAAAATGAAAATAGGTATTTGTGGATGCGGAGCGTTTGCCGCTTGTTTTGTGCCATTATTTCGGGCGCACCCTCTCGTGGAGGAGGTTGTGCTGGCTGACCTTTCAGCGGAACTGACGGCCAAAATGGCAGACGAAAATGATATTAAACGCCGGGTTGTCGGATTCGATGAATTGCTGAAAACCGATGTTGACGCGATTGCCATTTTTACCCAGCGTCAACTGCACGGGCCGATGGCGGTAGCCGCCATGCGCGCCGGCAAGCATGTCTATTCGGCTGTTCCAATGGGGATGAGCATCCCGGAAATCGAGGCAATTGTCAAAACCGCCGCCGAGACTAAATTGTTGTACATGATGGGCGAAACCAGCTATTATTACCCGTGTACCGTATTCTGCCGCAATAAATTCCAGTCCGGCGAAACTGGAAAGTTCGTTTACGCCGAGGCGCAATATCATCATGACATGGAACATTTCTATAAGTCGTTTCAACGTTCAGGCGGAGAAAATTGGCGCAAAATTGCAGGCGTGCCGCCAATGTATTATCCGACTCATTCCACCAGTATGATTTTAAGTTGTACTGGAGCTCATGCCATGGAAGTGTCCTGCATGGGCTACCGGGACAGCCATGAAGACGGCATCTTCCGCATCGGAGCGAACAACTGGGACAATGTTTTCAGTAACGAGTCCGCCTTGATGCGCACCAGTGACGGTGGTGTAATCCGCATAAACGAGATGCGCCGCATCGGCTGGCGTTCCCCGGTGGATAGCGTTTATATGAACTTCTATGGTGAATTGTCCAGTTATGAGCAAACCGCGTTGACCCAGTGTTACGCCCATCGCGATCTTGACAAGCCGGCGGCGGATATTTCTGATCTACTGAAACTTTCAGCTTCGCTGGAGCGGCATGGCTATACTGCCGAACTGGAAAAAAACTCCAGTCATGATTTTTATTCCGGAGTGGCAAAAGTGCATGACACCGCGCGTCTGCCGGAAGTCTACCGCAAACTGGCCAACGGGCACAGCGGTTCCCACCAATTCCTGGTGGATGACTTTGTCACGGCCTTAAGCAATCGCACGCTGCCGCCATGTCATGCGTGGAACAGCGCCCGCTGGAATATTCCAGGGCTGGTGGCACATGAGTCCGCCAAGCTCGACGGCGTGAAATTAGCAATTCCGGACTATGGCGATGTTCCGGCGGATTATCCATTCAAAAACGATAAATGAAGCGGCTGTTTTTGCCGCAATGGACAGCAAAACAACAGATGATCTGTAAAAGCATAAAAAATCAGATAACTTTTTATTTTTCATTTCGGTATTGAGGTTTATTTTTTGTGCCGGAATTCATGAGTTGTTATATTTGCTTTATATGGTTATATTGTAAGATATATTGTGCATAAAGAACGCTAATAAAGTTGGCTTAAATGATACAAAAAAGTTTTTTCAGCAAAAGTAAGGAAGATTTTCCGGCATATCCGTCTGTGAGTACGGAATCCGGAAACGGCATGCTGGAACATCTGGTTTCGCATCTGGCGATAAACCCGGTTTCCGCCATGCATTATTTATGCACCCCGGAATGGCGGCTGCCGCCACGGAAACTGCAAAATTCCTACTGGACGTTACTGATCAGCGGCCACGGCCATGTTACAATGGATGATAAAGTTTATCCGGTCGGCCCCGGTGATCTGATTTTTTTTCCGGAAGGCATCCGGCATTCTTTCGAGCATCCGGCAGGCGAGAGCATGGAAATGATTAACGTACATTTTCACGCGAAAGTTTACGGCCTGATGGATTTCCTCCGCCTGCAAGGATTGGAGGGAGTTTTTCATGACGCTGCCGGTTTTTCAGGGTCAATTTCGCGCGAACTGGCACGGGTTTTTGCGCTGAAACCGCCATGTTATCAGATATTCATGGCACAACTGATAAAATCACTGCTGCTGTATGTTCTGTACCATTTTCAAAACGGTGCGCCAAGCGGGCTTGCCGGTTTTAAGCAATTGCTGAAATTGTTTCCCGCGCTGGAAATGATCGAGCAGCGGCTGGAAGACCCTGATTTGAAGCAGTCCGACTTGGCGGCAAAGCTCCGGATCAGTGAAGTTTATCTGCGAAAGATGTTTAACGGTCTGTTCGGCGAAAGTCCGGTCAAATTCATCAATCACCGCAGAATCGAGCGGGCATGCAAACTGCTCAGGGAATCCGATTTGCCGGTCAAAGCCGCAGCGGAAAAATCAGGGTTTCGTGACTTGCAGTTCTTCTACCGGGTCTTTGGCCGGATCACCGGAATAACTCCCGCCCGTTACCGCAATACGTCAGACTTTTGAGGCAATAGAATCATTTCGGATAAAAGTTTTATCGTTTAATGGAATCATTTGGTCATTGCAGCGCTTGAGAAATGCATTGTGATTAATTAGAATATAAGGGATTACTTTTTTAAACATTTTTAAGGAAATAGTTATTATGAATTACAGTCAGCCTTTTCAGGTCCAACAATTGGAAGATATTTTTAAAGATTGGGGTACCTATGACGTTAGAGACCAGTTTAAGCATTTTATCTATAAAATAGCCGACGCCGAATTTGTGAAAGGCAACGCGGAACGGGATGCCATCCGCACGGAAAAAGAGATCAATAAAAGACGCAAAGCGATGCGGGAGAAATTTATTGCCGCTATCGGCGGCCTGCCGTCAAGCGATACGCCGCTTAACGCTAAAATTACCGGCGTGATCAAGGAAGACGGGTTCCGCATAGAGAAGATTATATTTGAATCCCGGCCGAACACCTTCGTTACCGCCAATATGTATATCCCGGACGGCATTGTCAAGCCGCGCGGAACAGTACAATTCCTGAGCGGGCATTTCGAACAGGCCAAGCATGCCGATGAATATCAGATTGTCTGTCGTACGCTGGTTAAGGCCGGGCTGGTAGTTTTTGCACAGGACCCGGTCGGGCAGGGGGAACGGCACAGTTATTACGAGCCGTCGCTGAAATTTAATACGTTTCGCTGGGGGACAGGAGAGCATGATTACGCAGGCATCCAGAGTCTGCCGATGGGGGAAAGCATTGCCAGATACTTTGTCCATGACTCGATGCGCGGCATTGACTATCTCCGCACCCGTCTGGAAGTTGATAAAAACAAGATAGGCGTTACCGGCAATTCCGGCGGCGGTACTCAGACTTCGTTGATGATGGTTTGCGATGAACGCATTGCCGCCGCCGCGCCTGCGACCTTTTTGATGAGTTCCAACGGCTGGATGCATACCGGCGGCTCCCAGGATCTGGAACAGGTCTGGCCGGGAATGACTGCCGCCGGGTTTGAACATGAAGATATTCTGCTGTGCATGGTTCCGCGTCCGGTGCTGGTGCTGGCGGTGACGTATGACTTTTTCCCGATTGAATCCACCCGCCAGACTGTTGCCAGAGCCAGGAAATTTTGGGACATCTGCGGTAAGATCGAAAATCTGGAGTTGTTCGAACAACAGATTGATCATCATTATACTCGCGAAATGGCGGTAAAGTCCGCTGAATTCTTCACTCGCCATCTGCTGGGCAGGAAAATTAAAGTGGATAATTCAAAAATCAATCCGATTCCGGCTTCACAGCTTTATGCCACTAAAACCGGACAGGTGCGCGGAGAGTTGAAAAATGCCCGTTTTGTTCACGATGAAAACAAGTCAAGCGTTGAGAAGATTCTGCAAGCGGCAGACGCAGAGCCGGAAAAGACAAGAAAAACAAAAGCGCTGGCCTGGCTGAAAGCGAGTGTTCTTAACAATCGCAAGCCATGTCCGCAGAATTTGCGGATAGTGTATTCCGGCCACGCTAATGACTTGTGCTTCAATAATGTGTTCTGGTGGTCTCAGGAAAAAATAATAAATCATGCGCTGGTTTTCCGGGATTACCGTTTCGCAGACCGGAAACTGCCGCTGACTATCGCGGTATGGACCGATGGCACAAAGCAACTGCGCTCTCACATGGACTGGCTGCGCAAAACCTGCGCTGCCGGACGGGCAGTGATGGTGCTGAATATAACCGGCGTCGGCGCAATGGAATCGCGGAAAATTAATGCTTCTCCGGTCAATGACTGGTACGGAACGATTTGCCGTTTGGCGCATGACCTGATATGGCTCGGAGATTCGATCACCGCATTCAGGGCATACGACGTAATCAGGGCGCTTGATGTTGCGCGGGAACTGCCGGATATCAATGTCAATGATATTGAGCTTTACGGGCATGGACGGCAAAGCGTATATGCGCTCATTGCCGCGGCGCTTGATACCAGAGTAAAAGCATTGCGGGAAGAAGAGGCGCTGTCCGGTTACGCGGATCTGGCGTGTGCGCGTCATTATGATGATTACGATATCAACAGCATCATTTTTTACGGAATTCTGAAATACTGCGATCTGCCGGATCTCCGGAAGTGGTTGGGCAAAAGATATCTATAAAAACGGTACAAAAAATTTACCGGAAGATTAGTTTTTTACGCTGGGATTGCCCAGGGAACGGGCGAATTCTGTCGGGGTCATTCCGGTAATTTTCTTGAACGCATCACAGAAATGCGGCAGTGAAGAATATCCTACTTTTGCCGCAATATCGGAAATGTTGTCGGTGGATTCCCGCAATAACCGCTGCGCTGTTTCCATTCTGATTTCCCGCAGGTGATGGCGGAAATTATGTCCGGTTTCCCTTTGCATCAGGTTGCGCAGATAAGAGGCGCTGACCCCGGAATGTCTGCTGACGGATTCCGCCGTAATATCGCGCATATAATTGTTTCTGATGAAGTTCAAGGCCCGTGAAATGACCGCGGTCCGGTGGTTCAGATTATTTTCTCCGGTTATTTTTACGGTGTCCTGTTCAAAACCGCTTTCGGTGAAGCGGCGTTGGAGCAATAGCAGCAACTGATTAAGCATAATGACAATCAGTTCAAGGCTGAAACGGTTTTCAGTGAGGTATTCATTTTTCATTTTCAACATGATCGACCTCTCCTCCTGGTTCAGAAAGATGGCTTTGCATGCAATGGAACTGTCAATATTTCCATAAAAAGCAATATTCAAAAAGTCGAACGGCTTGCCGCCTGCGCCGTGAAAATGGTGTTTCTGCATGGAGGGGATGAGGACACATTCGCCTGGCTTCACAGTGATGACTTCCTGAGGTAATGTCAATTCTACGATTCCGTAATCAACAAAGATGACCTCACAGACTTTATGCGGGGGATGTTCATTCAGGCTGAATCCGCGGCTTTTGGCTTTATGCAGCACATAGTCCGCATTTTTGACCGGCAGCGTATCCAGCAGATTTTTAATGTTATTTTTCATCATGACAGTTACAATATAATCATCCGGTTGCCATGTCAATGCTTTAATAATCACTAAACGAAATAATTTAATCATTTAAGGAGTTGATGATTGGCCGGAATGACAATATATTTATTGGTATCCTTTAAAAACATTTACGGAGGAACCTATATGTCAAAAGGTGCAAAAATAGTAATGACCGGCGGCGGAAGCTATAACTGGATTCCGAACATTATGTGTGATATGATGCGCGCCCCTGAACTAAAGGGCAGTGAAGTCTATTTGCTGGATCCTAATCTTCAAGCGGCTAAAGAGGTGAAGGCGGCAGTCGAAAAAATGTCCAAAACTCTGGGGGCGGGATTTAAGTTTACCGCCGGCAGTTCCGAAGAAAAGGCGTTTGCCGGAGCTGATTTCGTAGTCATAACAATTTCCACCGGCGACCTGGAAATGATGAGTCATGACCTGAAGATTCCGGAAAAATACGGCATTTTACACACGGTAGGAGATTCGGTCGGACCCGGCGGATGGTCGCGCACCCTGCGGAATGTGCCGGTGTTTGTCAAAATGGTGCAAAAGATTGAAAAACTGTCGCCCAAAGCGATTATTCTGAATTATACTAATCCGATGGCGGCGCTGACCGGGGCGATATACGCTTCAACTTCGTTGCGCGCTGTCGGCTTATGCCATGGCGTATTTGCCGCATATAGCCTGCTGGAAACTATTTTTGGAGTGGAAGAAAAAGACCTCTCCTTAAAATATGGCGGCGTCAACCACTTTTTCTGGGTGACGGATTTTACGGTTAAAGGTCAGCCCGGATATCCGCTGCTGGCTAAAAAGCTTGCCGGCAAGTCAATAGATGAATATTTCGCGAAAGAATACAAAGATGGAGCCGGCCTGACTCACCACAAACACAAACTGCTGGATGAGTTATACCGGCAATATGGTTATCTGCCATATCCCGGCGACCGGCACACCTGTGAGTTTTTGCCGGGATATATCAATAACGGAAAGTCTCCGATTAAGCGTTTCGGCCTGGTCAGAACTTCCATTGAAGAACGATATGACGGCAGAAAAGGCGCCAGAGAACGGACCGCCAGGATGGCAACAGGAGAAATGGAACCATGTCCGCGCACCAGGGAAACTGCCGTTGATATTATCACCGCATTTATCAACAACAAACCGTTTATCGACGTCGTGAATATGCCGAATGTCGGACAGATTGATAACCTGCCGCGCGGCGCCGTGGTTGAGACGATGGGAATGGTTGATGCCCGCGGCTTTACACCGCTTGCAATCGGTTCTCTGCCGCGTGAGATTCAGCCGACGATAGACGTGCATTGCAAAGTGCAGATGATGACGCTGGAGGCTGCGATGAAAGGCGACCTGGAGATGGCGCTTCATTCGCTGATGCTCGATCCGCTGTGCGCGAATCTGCCGCCGTCCGATGTTTGCAAAATGGGGCTTGAACTGATAAAAGCCACCAAGGCCTGGCTCCCGCAATTCTAGTCATAAATTGAGAATGAAAAAAAGATATTATAACCTGGTATGTCATCAGGTTATAATATTTTATGTCGCAAGTCTCTCACAAAGCAAAGAGAATAACTGCATTTGATAGTTTGAATATTCAGAGGACATAATAATGAGAAAAGTATTTTATGGAAAGACTGAAATTGTATTATGTGATGATTCTAATGATCTTGGAAAAAAATCAGCAAGTGCAGTTGCGAAGACGATGATGGCGTTGCTTGCGGAAAAAGAAGAGTTGAGAATAGTTCTTGCGGCAGGAGAAAGCCAAAGCTCATTTCTGAATGCGCTTGCAGGAGAGACTGGCGTCGATTGGACCAGGGTTGTCTGTTTTAACATTGATGATTTCTGGGATATCAGGATGCCGGAAAAATTCACTTGCGGTTACCAGACCACAAAGGAATTATATCAGAAGATTAACGCCAAATCAGTGAATCTGGTGCGCTTCAACGCCGTTGATCCGGAAGCTGAGTGCCAAAGGTTTGAAAAATTGCTGCGGGAAAAGCCGATTGATATTTTATGTCAGGGAATTGGAACGTCCGGGCATTTGGCTCTGGACGAACCGTTTGATACTGATTTTAATGATGAAAAATGGGTAAGGCTTGTAAATGTTGCGGAGCAATCTAAAAAACAGCTCCGGGCAGATCCGAATTTTGAAGCGCTTGGTTACATTCCGGAAAAAGGAATAACAATGACAATCCCGGCAATTCTCTCTGCTAAATATTGCTATACGATGGTTCCGTTAAAATTGAAGAAAGAAATTCTCACAAAACTTTCCAATACAGATGCGGCCACGGAAGCTCTTCCTGCATCTATCCTGTTAACCATAAATGGCGTGCTTTTTGTAGACAGCGATTCATGCCCGGATTCCTGGCTTGGCAAATTTTAGCTATAAAAAAGGCTGAGCAGAAAATTTTCCGATCAGCCTGCTTTTATTTAATGTTCTTACTCGGCTGTGATTCTGCTGCCTTTAAGAGTGCCTGATGTATTCTGGTCGGTGGTGTAAGTTCCTTCGAATTCATTATCGGAAGTAAGTGTAGCGATCAGATGGAAATTACGTTTATCGTCAGCGCGTTTTCCGTCAATAACAAGCTTGGGGCTGTTTTCAGCAATAGAGCCTGTAAGCGCAAATTCGCCGAAAGCATCGATACATTTACCTTGCAACTTATAGGAGTCCTGGATCAATGTCATTGAACCGTTCTGGGTTCCGCTTTTGCCGTTTTCTTCAAACTTGTAATTCCAGGCTCCGGTCATATTGCAATGTTTAGGAACTGATGAACATCCGGCAATAAGTCCAGTTACAACGATGAGTGCAGCGAGCATGATTAATTTTTTCATTTCTCTTCCCCTTTTTTCGATTTGTTTGGATCCCTGAAACTGTATCATATTGCATGATATTATAAACAATATATATCACGAAAATGAATTGGCAAATACAGAATTGTATTGAGCAGTCCCTGAGCAGAAATCTATTTCGAGTCGTGTGACAATTTCTTGCTAAGAGATGTATCAGAAACAGCGACAGAATAACCACTGAAGCCGAAAGAAGCAGCATATGGGATAAACGGAACCATCGCGATCAGGAGGATGGGCAATACTGCCGACAATCGTTCCCGGCATTCACTGCTGGACTTTGTCGCGACTGGTGTTCACCAGGTCAATAACCAGTTTCTCAATGTCAAAAGTGCCGATTAGAAAGAGAATCAGTGACGTTTTACCTGAACCAGAAAACGCTTCGTGGTTTTGAAAACATTCTCACTGCCGACCAGATTATAAAGGCATATTATTTCAGATGGCGTATTGAGATAATATTTAAGGCATGGAAATCCATGCTTGCTTTAAAGCAGCTCAATTTTCATAGTGAACACATGCTTCATATTTCTATATTTCTCAAGTTGCTGCTTTGCGCTTTTACTCATGGCACAGCATTTAATTTGGAACTGACATGCAGAAATCAAAATCAACATGTCAGTATTCTCAGAACAGCAAGGGTAATAACAGATTCACTCCCTTTGCTAATCGCATATTTTTTCAAAATATCACCGGAAGATCTCTTTAAATTCAGACTTCAGAAGCATGCGTTCTATGAACGTCGGAAAGATCGAAAAAACTTCTGTGAGCGTCTTTATATTTCCGATGGACGACTATTTTCTCATTAGGTTGACGCATATGGGCAGAGCCGGATGTATCTGACTTTTTATAAATAACTCAGGCTAAACTGTCGAGAAAGGAGCGTCAGCGGCTATTGAATAGTAGACGTGAAACCCGGAGCCTGCGTCCGTTGTGTCCGTGTTTGGGTAGCCGCAGGGTTTCCAAAACGAGGTTAGGGGCGTCCAGGTTAGTTGCAGAGCAATAAAAATATTGATAATCCGCGTTCTTGCATTTGTGGAGTTTACGGAAAAATGTATATTGATGTAAATTAAATATTTATGGGTGAGGTCAGATTATGTCCGATGAACTGAAAAAACTGTCTCCCGGATCACTGTGGAATATTTTTAGCGATATTTGCTCGATACCTCATCCTTCCGGCCATGAAGCCGCATTGCGTGATTTTCTGAAAAAACAGGCGGAAGACGCCGGCTTGGAAGCTGTTGTTGACACGACCGGAAATATGCTCATTGAAAAACCGGCATTTCCGGGGATGGAAAAACATAAAACGGTTATTTTACAATCCCATCTGGATATGGTTCCGCAAAAGAACAGCGACGTCAAGTTTGATTTTGTCAAAGATCCGGTCAAGCCGAAGATTGACGGCGACCTGGTCAAAGCCGAGCATACCACGCTTGGCGCGGATAACGGCATTGGCGCTGCCGCGATGATGGCGCTGCTGCTGGACAAAGACATCCATCACGGGCCGCTTAAAGCGTTGTTTACGGTTGAAGAAGAGACCGGACTGGTAGGGGCGGAAAAACTTTCTACCGGTTTTGTTGACGGCCATATCCTGATAAATCTTGATTCCGAGGAAGAGCATCGGGTTTTTATCGGCTGTGCCGGCGGTGTGCGTTCGAATCATGAATTTGTTGCTGAATATGATGCGGTACCGCCGCGCAATACCGCATTGAACATCCGGGTTTCCGGGCTTAAAGGCGGCCATTCCGGCTGTGACATAAATACCGGACGCGCTAATTCGCTTAAACTGCTGGCGGAAATGTTGACTGCGGCGGAAGCTCGTTTTGGCCTGAAGCTGGCTGATCTTCATGGCGGCAGTCAGGATAACGCCATTCCCCGCGAAGCATTCGCCACCGTGCTGATGCCGGTTTCCGATACAGATAAATTTGCTGATTTTGTCGCGGGTTTTGAAGTGGAAAAGGTTCAATTGTTCGGGCGGTCTGAACCTAATCTGCATATTCAGTTGATATGTGTCAGGGGGCCTGGCCGGGTATTTGAAGCTGATTTCCAGAAACGCCTGTTGAGCGCCCTGAACGATTGCCCGAACGGGGTTGTCGCGCTGTCGAAAGCGTTTCCGGGCGTGGTGGAGACTTCCAGCAATCTGGCGGCGATTAAAAGCGAACACGGCAAAATCATTGTCAGGACTTCGCAGCGAAGTTCCAATGCGGATTCAAAAAAACAGATTGCGGACAAGATTTGCGATATCTTTACTGCCGCCGGGGCCGTATGTACCAGAGACTGTGATTATCCGGGCTGGGAACCTTGTCCGGATTCGTCCATATTAAAGACTTTTATTGAAGTTCATAAAGAGCTGTCGGGAAAAGAACCGGAAGCGGTAATTATTCATGCCGGTCTGGAATGCGGGATAATCCATTCCATAAATCCCCGGTTGGACATGATTTCTTTCGGTCCGGAAATCCGCAACGCGCATTCTCCGGATGAAAGTGTCAGCATTTCCTCGGTTGCCCGTTTCTGGAATCTGCTGCTTAAGTTGCTTAAAACGGTATAAAAAAGCCGCTTTCCGCCGGGTGGGTCGTTAGCAGAAAGCGGCCTGATAGATCTAGTGTGCTTAAACCAGCGATTTACCGGTGAGCACCTTGTAGGCTTCAAGATATTTTTCGTTAGTCTTTTTTACAACGTTCTGAGGCAATTCCGGCCCCGGTGCGGTTTTGTTCCAATCAAGAGTTTCCAGGTAATCGCGAACAAACTGTTTGTCCAGACTGGGAGGATTGCAGCCGACTTTATACTGTTCCGCCGGCCAGAAGCGGCTGGAATCCGGGGTCAATACTTCGTCAATCAAAATTACTTTGCCTTCATAAATTCCGAACTCAAATTTAGTATCGGCCAGGATGATGCCTTTGCTTTCAGCATAATCAGCGGCCGTTTTATAGATTTTAAGAGAAAGTGAAGATACTTCACGGGCGATATCTTTGCCCATAAGCTTTTCCGCGCCTTCAAGGGAAATCGCTTCATCGTGCATCCCCATTTCAGCTTTAGTTGAAGGCGTGAAGAGCGGCTGATCCAGTTTCTCCGCCTGCTTGTAGCCGGGGCGAAGGGTGATGCCGGAAACGATTCCATTTTTCTGGTAGTCCTTCCAGCCGCTGCCGACCAGATAGCCGCGGACAATACATTCAATCGGGAGCGGCTTGGCTTTTCTGACAATCATGGCCCTGCCTTGCAGGTCCTTGACGTACGGCGTCAGTTCAGGACGGGTTGAAATATCGGCGGTAATCAGATGATTCGGCATCCAATTCATCAGTTCGAACCAGAAAAGCGAAATCTGCGTAAGTACCTTCCCCTTAGCCGGAATACCGTTGGGCATGACGACGTCAAAAGCGCTGATACGGTCGGTCGCGATGAAGAGTAAACTGTCGCCGAGGTCGTAGATATCCCTGACCTTGCCGCGGTTGAGCAGCTTTACGCCTTTGATTTCGCTTTGTATCAGAGCATGATTGGAATCGTACAACATATCTGTCTCCTTGCCGATATTAAGAAATGATTAAGTATAAAAAAAATGGTTCCGGCAAAGACGCCAGAACCATATTAACATTCCATTATTTACGCAGGCTCAGCCGGCGGTAATGGCGGAAATTTTCACTCTGGTGATTTCCTGGCGATGTCCGACTTTCCGCTTATATCCTTTGCGGCGTTTCTTCTTGAACGCGATAAGCTTCTTGCCGCGGAACTGATCAACGATTTCCGCTGCGATGGAAGCTCCCGGGATCAGCGGAGAGCCGACCTGAAGTTTTCCGCCTTCTTCGCCGATGCCGAGAATTTCGGAAAAGGTTACTTTTGTGCCTACTTCGCCTTCAAGTCTTTCGATGTCTACCAGATCATCGCTCTTGACTTTATACTGCTTGCCACCTGTTTTCAAAATTGCGTACATTATCTGCTCCTGAGATGTTATTTAAACAGTTTGTTGCTTTTAAGTTTTTATATCAAAAAGCCGTAATTTATACCATATTTGCCGATATTCAAATCTGTACTCTCAAAAAACGCTGTTTTTCATTAAAAAATCATGGATTTTTGATTAAAGGAAGAAATTCTTTAGGATCGGTAGTTTCAATTTTCTCCCCCGCTTTATTTTTGGTTGTCCATGCGGCCTCTTTCTTTGTAACCGCCAATTGCCATTTCATTGAACTGGAAAGAAGTCTTCCGGTAGCGATAATAGTCACTTTTTTATTGATCAGTTCCCAGGACATTGCCATACGTCCGGTTTTGTAGCCGGTATAATGTTCTTTTACCTCCGGCTCATTCTTAGTAATTGATGCCTTGTCCTCATCCGTCAGAATTTTATTTGTCTGGTTTAATGCCTGTCTGGCAAAGTTCACCATGTCAACTTTTTCCTTATCAGAAATAGCATTGGGGTCAGATATATTCTCCCCGGTGCTGCATGAACACAATACAAGAGGAAGCAGTAGCGAGAAAGCAATTGTTAAATGTGATAATTTCATCATATTTATCTCCTGATATAGTTACATTCCTGTTGGAATATCAATAAATTCGCAATCAATGTCGAATTTGTCTTTAATTTTTTCCATAACTGCCAGTACGCCCGGTTTTTCCGAACAGTAATGTCCAAGCGCAATTACCGGGATGCCGGTTTCTTTGATATGATGATAACAGGAATGCCCGATTTCCCCGGTTACCAGACAATCAAGTTTTTCCGCATAGGCGGTCAATAAGCCATCCAGACCGCCGCCGCCGGAAATGATTCCGACGCTGGAAACTTGCTTCGCGTCATTAAAGATTACAGCTTTACAGTCGAGTTCCTTCTCAAACTTTTTTGCCAGCGCGGTTGCGCTTTGCGGCGAGGGCAGGGAGCCTGAGACTCCTATCGGGTTGCCGTCATATACAAAAAACTTTTTTCTCTTCTTCAATTCAATCATGTCCGCCAGTCTGGCATTATGTCCCAGTTTGGGATGCGCGTCCAGCGGCAGATGGACCGCATAGAATGAAATCTGATTGCGGAAAAGTACGCTCAGCCGCTTGCCGACAAGCCCGTCAAAACGCTTCGGGTCGCTGCCCCAACTGATGCCGTGGTGCACAAAAACAAAATCCGCTTTTTGGGCGGCGGCCTTTTCAAATAATTCAAGCGAGGCGTCAACGCCGAAAACTGCCTTTTTTACCTTGGCGCAAGCTTCAACCTGGAGCCCGTTGTTGGAATGGTCTCCGGCAAAAGTCTTCAAATCCAACAGATCATTCAGATATTCAGTTAATTCCGTTACGGATACTGCCATCGCAACAGTTCCTTTCATTAAATTACATGGATGTTTCGCCGCTATCGGCTTTTAATATAAACCGGTTGCTGATGACTTTCCAGCGCAGTTCAGAGGAAGTCCGTTCCTGGATGTAATTCATTAACCCGGAAGGATCGCCGCGTTTGCCGGAGATCGCTTTGATCTCCTGTTTGGTGCAGCGGAACAGGATCGGGTCCGGAAGCGCTCCCGGTATTGCCAGCAGGGCTTTGCGGGCTTTGTAAAAGCAGTTTCGTGCAAACTGGTTTCTGACCAGCATGAACGCCGGGCAGGCCAGCGCGATGATCCAGAATATCCAGACCGGCATTCTGTAACTGGTAAACGTATCCACCAGTTGCACCGCCAGCAGCAGCATGACCGGCAGCACAAACAGCAGCGCATCAATCTGTCTCCGGAAGCAGTTGCCCATATAGCGCCTGATTTTGCTGGGCGCTGTCTGATAGGCAAAAAATTCTTCAAAGACGAAATCTTTCAGCGGACTCCGGGCCGCATGACAAAGCTCATGCGCCAGTAATTCCTCCCGCCGGTAAATAAACCAGCGTTTTCGTGTGGCAAAATTTTTCCTTATAAGAAACACAGTAAGATGCTCTTCCGGAATGTGAATCGCGCATCCGCCCCATAACATCTCGCTGCTTTTGGAAAGAAAAAATCCAGGAACCCAGTTAATGGAAAAATGATATAGTTTTTCAGTTACCGCCGATGCTTCCTGAATTATTTCATCGCCGATGCGGTCTTTTTCGTAAAGCTTGAAATCATCAAATAAATCGAACTCGCCGGTTTCCCTGATTAAACGGTTGAAGTCGGTTAAAGACAGCAAATGCGAGCAGAGACGGTTTTTAAATTCCGGAAAGCTCTCGCCTGGTTTGAATATGATTCCGGCGGCATCCAGTTTCGACAACGCTTTCAGGTCGTCTTCCTGAAGACTGTCGATCATTTCCGGCGTTAAAGACTGCATTTTTTATATAATCCCCGGCGGAGCCATATTTAAAGAATTTCCGGCGAAAAATTCGCTCAATCTTCGAGTTTTTTGATTTCTTCGTCGTTCTCATCCAGTTCAGGCTCGGCGGCTAATTTTTTCCCGATCTTGAATTTTTCCGGGTAGACAACACGCACTTCGCTGCGGTGACAACAGAGCACGTTGCCGCTGTCTTCCATGTGGACTACCACCTGCTGCGTCAAAAGATTGCGGTCGCAGATTTTGCCGCGGCCTTCCTTGCATTCGCACATGTCTCCGCGGCGCGGCATGGTTTTTTCCAGTTCCAGGTAACCTTCATGTTCGTATTTAAGGCAGCATTTAAGTCTGCCGCAGGCGCCGGAAATGGTGCTGGGCGTCAGCGATAAATCCTGGTCCTTCGCCATTCTCACATTGATTGAGGCGAATTCAGTAAGGAAACGGTGGCAGCACAACTCTTGTCCGCAGATGCCGAGACCGCCATGGATGGCGGTTTCGTCTCTCACCCCGATCTGTCGCAGTTCGATGCGGGTATTCAACGCCTGGGACAGTTCTTTCACCAGTTCCCGGAAGTCCACCCGCCCTTCAGCAGTGAATTGCACGGTTATAAGTTTGCCGTCAAAAGAATAATGCGCGTTCAGCAGTTTCATCGGCAACTTCAGGGTTTCAACGTATTTCTGCGCCGTCCGATATGCGGATTTGGAACGCATTTCATTTTCATGCGCGATGCTTTTATCATGAACCGTGGCTTTCCGCAGAATTTTAGGAATGTCTTTTTTCGCCGCTTCGCAGGTTAATTCCCCTTTTTCACGGATGACCTTGCCGTAATCCTGGTAAAAGTCTTTTCTGATGACGCACCAGTCGTCAACTTTAAGCTTGAGGTTATCCTGGGACCGCGCCGCATATTTTGCGCCGCAATCCAGTTGTACTATGTATATTGAATCCATATTTTTAAAGACCTTTCATTATTTTTACATTCACGCTTTAATATAGCAGTAAACCCATGACAGGCAAATATATCTTCATATATAAGCCGATTTACGCGCGGTTGGGTAATGTCCTCCGGCATGGACGGCACAACAAAACCCGGCTGCAACGGGCGGACATCCGATACCTTTCCCGCAGCCGCTAGAGACACTGCCGTCCGGGACGGACGACACTACACCCAATCCCATTTCCGAGAGATTGGAGACCAGTTCAGCACAACCACTTTCAACTTTGACATACATTTCCGAGTTTTAGAGAACTGTTGCGCATTAGCCTTGTCGTTTTTTCTGTATTGCCAGTCCCATTATTCCCATTATTCCCATTATTCCCATTATTCCCATTATTCCCATTTGTTTGTCTTGGCACACATTTTGGACAAGCCCGTCCGAGACGGACGGCACTACAATAAAGCTACATCTCCGAGTTTTAGAAAGCTGTTGAGCACAATGTTTTTTAACACATTCTGGACAGCCTCTGAGCACATTCCGGACCACGGCTTTTCCCGCCCGCAGTCGGGGACCAGCCAGGCGGGACACACTTTTCTCACTTTCTTTTCCGAGACACTGGAGACCATTTCAGCACAATCATTTCCTATCACAGACACAGAACTTTTTTAATCCTTTCACCCGTTCCGGGTTTTCTTCTATAATCCTTTCACCCGTTCCGGGTTTTTAATATTAAAACTTTTCTCGTTTTTCTCGTTTTCAACCATTCACTATTCACTATTCACCATTCACCAATTGTCTCTACATATATAGTAATTTTGTCAACTATACCCACCTGAAAGCATAAAATCAGGTTCAATAAACGAAAAAAACACGAGATATTTTCTTATCACAAATTTCACTAAAAATGATGAAAATAGAGAAATTAAATCATCGGGCAGGGGGCCGTTTTCGCCCGGCATACTTAGGCAATGATAGTAATGCGTTAGTAATCTATTAGAGGCATTGCTTTTATAACCGTTAAGACTTAAAATGATATAGAAACAAAGAATTAATGTCCTAATCTTCAACAATATAAGAGCCATGTTTGATGAACAATAGCAGTATCACAATCGGCAGACTTGCCCAACTGCCTCCTACTTTCAGCAGCCGGACGCTGTTATGCCAGCAGGTTGACAATATTTTCCGCAAAGATACGTCACTGATGCATATCGTTATAATTGACGAACTGTCCAGGCCGGTCGGACTGCTGACCAGAAATTATTTTTATGACAAAACCAGCGGCCCGTTCGGTTTTGCATTGTTTGCGGGCAAACAGGCGGATATGATTGCAGCCTCTCCGTTCATTACGATTGACGAAGCAACGACGATCTCGGAAGCCGCCCGCACCGCGATGCGGCGATGCCAGAACACCAAGTATGACCCCGTGGTTATAACCGGCAAAAATGGCAAGTTCATCGGGACCGTATTGATCAGTGACCTGCTTGAACGCTTTCAGGCCGAGCTTATAAAACATCGTGAACTGGCCGAACTGGCAAACCGCAGCAAAAGCGTGTTTCTGGCAAACATGAGCCATGAAATAAGAACGCCACTGAACGCGATAATCGGCTTTTCCGATATCCTGGATACGGAATTGTCCGACCCGGAGCATCGCAAATATGTAAATTACGTTAAAAACGCCGGCAACGTGCTGTTGAATCTTATAAGCGACATCCTGGACTTGTCCCGGATCGACGCCGGCAAGCTGGACATCAAATGTGAAAGAACGGTTATTGCGGATATTATGAACGAGCTTTTCAATATGTTTCAGTGGAAAGCGCAATCTAAAAAGATTGACCTGATTTTTGAGACTGGCGATGAACTCGCCTGGCCGATTATGATTGACGGCCTGCGCGTCCGGCAGATTTTAATAAACCTGATCGGGAACGCCATAAAATTCACGGATGAAGGGAGCGTCACCGTAAAAGCATTTTCCTGCTCGGACCAAGTCCTTTTTACGGTTGAAGACACCGGGATCGGAATAGCCAAAGACCAGCATGCGCGAATATTTGAGGCCTTCAATCAGTGCGACGGACAGGATGCGGCCAAATATGGGGGAACCGGACTGGGCCTGACCATCACCCAGCAGTTGGCGCAGTTGATGGACGGCAACATAAAACTTGCCAGCGAATCCGGCCGCGGCTCAACATTCACGGTAGAACTGCCGCTGCATCTTTTCAGTGAAAAATCAGTCCATAACGCGCCTGAAGAAATCGATAATTGCATATATAACTTCAGCGGCACGGTATTGATTGTTGATGATGTGGAATACAACCGGCTCCTGCTGAAAACCCTGTTGGAAAAACATGATAATTTGACTGTCTATGAAGCGGTTGACGGGGTAAATGCCATTGAAATGGCCCAAAAAATCTGTCCGGATATAATCCTGATGGATATTAAGATGCCGCGCATGGACGGTTATACCGCAAGCCGTGAAATACGCCTGAAACCTCATTTGAGTTCCGTGCCGATCATCGCGATGTCCGCCGCCATGCCTGCGTTAAACGGTTCCGATGAGTCGCTTTTTAATGAATACATTATGAAGCCGTTTCAGCGCAAACAACTTTATAAAGCAGTCGGCAAACACATGAAAGCCTTAAGCTCAGTAAAAAAAGCTATTTAGCGTTTGGATATTCCATAATACCCTCATTTTAACACGAAACATTTACCCGCCCGAATACACAGCACAAAACGCGCGAAAGAAAGCCAGGAAAATGACTGCAATACAGATAAGGTGTTTTTGATTTTGCTGCTAGTGGCCGTTGACATGGGGGGAAACTGCTATATCTTAAATACCGATTGGTATATAGTGGAAGTTCGTTAAAATGTTCAACTGAAAACTTATGGAGAATATCATGGTTGTATGTCCAATTGCGCTGGCAATCGGTTGTCTTAAATGCCCTATCTTCAAAACCTGTCCGGTCAAAAGCNTCATNGGCGATTATAAGAAGCCGGGAATTGCCGACAAGGCNGTAAAGATCGATCCGAAAAACGATAGATCCAAATAAAATCCGATTAACCACAGGGCATCCCGCAGACGCGGGAACACAGAGGAAGACTTGGCAGGCTAAACAGCCGGAAGACAATCTACACCGGATTTGTATTTTTGTCAGGCGCTTGGGCCTGACTTTGGAGTGCGGCGGCCCTACGCCGCTTTGTTTTACGATAACGACATCATGTCAGGCAAACTTTCCAATTACGGCGCAAGTTGTTTTATCCTGACTGCCGACATAATCCAAAGCGGCACAGGAGCGCCGCACTCCAAAGATTGCTGCGCAATCATAAAGATTCGATAAAAATACAAATTACTGTCAACATATTCAGTGAAAATTCAATGGCTTATTTTGTTCCCAAGCTTGATATTTACTTGAAAATTATGAAATCATTTCATAAAATACTACTAATTTAACTGCTTTTTGCTGTGTTACTTTGTAATACCGTAATTGATAAAAGGCGGTTATACTGCTTGTCATAAAACAGTTATGATTCAGGATATTGGTTTTTCCATATGTAGAAAAAAAAGCTATAAAAATAGTAAAAAATTTTGATGAAAAAAAGTATTTGACAGCTCTTTTTCTTTAGAAGTAATGTGTTAGATTATTAGTCCCGTTAACTATAAAAACAGGAGAGCGAAATGCTCAGTTTTGCAGAAGAAATTTATCTGCTTGCGCTTGACGATGTTACCGGCAAGATTGTGATAACATCCAAGGAAGTAGTGCTTAATTCCGTGCTGATCGGGGCGGTGCTTTCTGAACTTTCGTTCCTGGGCAAGATTGATAACGATGCTGAGAATCTTTATATTTTGAATACGGATCCAACGGATTCTCCGGTGCTTAACGAAGTGCTTGACGTACTGAGGAAAGCCGGGAAAACCGAAGTTTCATTAAGCCGGTGTCTGCAAGTGCTGCTGCCGAAATCGAAAGATGTTGAGCAGTTGGTGCTGAAAGAATTGATCGGCAAGGGAATTTTAAAACAGGTCAATGAGAAGTTTTTCTGGTTCTTCCCGAGTCGGCGTTATCCGATCATTGACAATGTGGAAATCATGGATGTGGAAAGACGGCTCCGGAATCTGGTGCTGTCGAATGAGATCCCGGACCCGCGTGATGCGGTGCTGGTAAGTCTGGTCAACGCCTGCGGACTTTTTACGGAAATTCTGTCATCGCGTGAACTTCGCCGCTGCGAAGGCCGGATTGAGGAAATTTCGAAATATGACATGGTCTGTCAGAAGATTAATGAACTGATTCGCCAAGTGCAGGATTTTTCGAATATTCCACCGTTTGTGTGATGAAAAAAGATGACTGAACGTGTAAGATTTAGTTATGTAAAGTTTTTTTTGCCGGTGGCATTGTGTGCTTCTGTGTTGCGCGGATGTAATTTAGCGGTTACGTCCATAGCATACCTCTCTAAAGGCACAGAAGCATGCAATGCCTCCGCCGGCAATTTAATCCCCGTTCCATCTGCTTCTTAGCCTTGATAGATTTTTCATAAGTCAGTAAAGTTCTATAATATAATATATTTGGAGACGAAATGAATTACAGGATTGAGATTTCTCCGTTGCGGAAATGGCGCGATTCCCGCGGTGAAGGGGTGAAAAAACAGATCAGCGATTTTTTAAAACTTAAAGTTGATGAAGTTCGGACCCGCGATGTGTATACCATCTGCGCGGACATCACCGAGCAGGAAGCAGTGCGGGCGGCGGCGGATTTGTCCAATCCGGTGTTGCAGCGCGGCGTTATCGGCGAAAGCCAACTGGCGGAAAATGAATTGTGCGACTGGCTGATTTCCGTCGGTTTCAAGCCGGGAGTCACCGACAACGTCGGCAGGTCGGCGCATCAGGCCATCGGCGATATTGTCGGGCGCAAACTGCGTGATGATGAATATGTGTTCAGTTCCGTTGAATATATGCTTTACGGCAAATCGCTCTCCAGGCATGACGCCGAACATATCGCCAAGCATCTGCTGGCGAACGAATTGATCGAATCGGTCAGCGTTTTCTCCGGCAAAGACCTGGCCAACGGCATTCCGCTGAACCTGCCGTTCGTGACCTCCACGGAAGGCGGACGGGTCAGGGAATACAATCTGGAAGTAAGCGACGCCGAACTCATGGATATCAGCCGCAAAGGCATTCTGGCGCTTTCGCTGGACGAAATGAAGGTTATTCAGCAGTATTTCCGCGATGCCACAGGACGCGAACAATACGGGTTGAAAAAGAATCCGACCGATGTTGAACTGGAAGTTCTGGCGCAGACCTGGTCCGAACACTGTAAACACAAGATTTTTGACGCCGAGATCAACTACGAAGACCTCGAATCCGGCAAGACTGAAAAGATCGTTTCCTGCTATAAATCTTTCATTAAGAAAAGCACTCACGAGATCGGCGAACAGGTTAACTGGCTGGTCTCGGTGTTCCACGATAACGCCGGGGTGATTGCGTTCAATGACCGGCTGGACCTGGTTTACAAGGTTGAAACCCATAACAGTCCGTCCGCGCTTGATCCTTACGGCGGCGCCATGACCGGGATCGTCGGCGTCAATCGCGACCCGATGGGCACAGGGCAGGGGGCCGAACTGCTGATTAACGTCTGGGGATATTGCCTCGGTTCGCCGTTCAGCGATGACAAAGATGTGCCGGAAGGCCTGCTGCACCCCCGCCGTCTGCGCGACGGCATCCATAAAGGCGTTATTGACGGCGGCAACCAGAGCGGTATTCCTTACGGTCTGGGCTGGGAATATTTTGAAGACCGCTATCTCGGCAAACCGCTGGTTTACTGCGGCACCGTCGGCACGCTGCCGAAAAAGATCGGTAACGTCAAAGGTTTTGAAAAAGCCATTAATTCCGGCGACCTGATTGTCATGGCCGGCGGCAGAATCGGCAAAGACGGGATTCACGGCGCGACGTTCTCCAGCGAAGAACTGCATAAGGACAGTCCGACCCAGGCCGTGCAGATCGGCGACCCGATCACCCAGAAGAAAATGAGCGACTTTATTTACGAAGCCAGAAACCGCGGCCTCTACCGTTTCATCACGGACAACGGCGCGGGCGGCCTCTCTTCCAGCATCGGCGAAATGGCCGGAATCTGCGGCGGCTGCCGGATGAACCTGAAAAAAGCCCCGTTGAAATATGCCGGTCTCGATCCCTGGGAAATTCTGGTTTCGGAAGCCCAGGAACGTATGAGTTTCGCGGTTCAGCCGGAAAATATTGAAGAATTCAAATATCTGGCCAAAGAACGCGATGTCGAAGTAACCGTGCTCGGCGAATTTACCGGCGACGGCAAATTCCACATGCAGTACGGCGACAAGACCGTGGCGCTGCTGGATATCGGGTTTATGCACGACGGGCTGCCCCGGATGAAGCTGAACGCCAAATGGCGCAAGCCGGTTTTGCAAGACCCCGATTACAGCCGCGGCGACCTGAAAACCGATGTGTTGCAGATGCTCGGCAGACTCAATATCTGTTCCGATGAATTCAAAGCCCGGCAGTATGACCACGAGGTAAAAGGCTTGAGCGTGATTAAGCCGTTTGTCGGCAAATGCCGCGACGTCCAGGCTGACGCCACCGTGACGATGATTGAACAGCTCAGCCGCGAAGGCGTGATCCTGTCCGCCGGCCTCCTGCCGCGCTACAGCGATATTGACACCTACCACATGATGGCTTCGATCATTGATCTGGCGATCCGTAAAGTGATTGCGGTTGGCGGCAAGCTCGGTCATATCGCCGGGCTGGACAACTTCTGCTGGCCGGACCCGGTGCAGAGCGAAAAGACGCCCGACGGCGAATACAAGCTGGCGCAGCTCGTCCGCGCCAACCAGGCGCTTTACGATTACACCAAAGCCTTCAAAGTGCCGTGCATCTCCGGCAAAGACAGCATGAAGAATGACAGTACCCGCGGCGGCAAGAAAATTTCGATTCCGCCGACCGTGCTGTTCAGCGCCATTGCGAAAATGGATGACATCAGCAAGGCGGTCACGCTCGACGCCAAATGCGCCGGCGATTATATCTATGTGATCGGCAATACCGCTTCCGAGCTTGGCGGCAGCGAATATTTCGCGATGCTGAATTCCATCGGCTGCAATGTGCCGAAAGTTGACGCAAATTATGCCATTAAGATTTACAACGCGATATCCAGCGTCACCGCCGCGGAACTGGCTAATTCACTGCATACTCCGGCCATCGGCGGCCTGGCGGTCGGATTTGCCAAAGTTGCCATGGGCGGACGGCTGGGCTTGCGCATAGATTTGGCGAAGATTCCCGGTTCCGTCAAATGCAACACTCACGAGCTGCTGTTCTCCGAATCCAACAGCCGTTTCATCATGACCGTCTCGCCCGGAAATGCCGTCAAAGTTGAATCGCTGCTGGCCGGCGTGCCTTTTGCGAAAATCGGCGAGGTAATTGATGCGGAAAAACTTGAAATCAAAACATCTGATGGTAATTTAGTAGCGTTGGAGATCTGCAATCTGCTGGCGAAGTACAAAGGAACGCTTGACGGTATCTAAAAACGACAGGATATTCCGGTCATGGAAAAGATTCCAAAAATTACTGTTGGCAAAGTTGTTAAAAAAAAGCAGAGTGATAATCCGATGACGACCTCACAGGTCTACATGCGGAATATCATTGATTTTTCATTGCTGTCCCCGGAAGAGGAAACAAAACTGGCCGAGGAAATCAAGTCTGACAACCCGCAGATTCACGATGTTGCGAAAACCAAGCTGGTCAAAGCCAATTTGCGTTTAGTGGTAAAAATCGCCAATGAATTCATGAATCGCGGCCTGGCCAAACATGACCTCATTTCAGAAGGCAATATCGGCCTGATGACCGCCGCCGAGAAATTCGACCCTACCAAAGGCGCGAAATTCAGCACTTACAGCACCTGGTGGATTAAGCAGGCAATGCGCCGGGCCATCGCCGAGCAGAGCCGCACTATCCGGATACCGGTGCAGTCGGTGGAAAAAATCAACCGGATCAAGCGGGCCCAGAAAGAACTGGCCAAGAAACTCGGACGCACGGCGACCGACCAGGAGCTGGCCGATGAGCTTGAACTCAGCCGGCGCACGGTTTCCGAATTGCGCCATACCAATCTTTCAACTTCTTCATTGAACGAGCCGATACAGGCAGGCGAAGACGGCGAAATCCAGGACTTTATCCCCGACCGTCAGGAACATGCGCCTGACCGGCTGCTGGGGGATTCGGAAACAATGGACCAACTGCATGAATTGGTGGAACAGCTTTGCGACCGTGAACGCGAGGTGCTGCAAATGCGCTTCGGGCTGGACGGACGTCAGGTGATGACCCTTGAAGAAGTCGGCGAAGCAGTGGGCTGCACCCGCGAACGCGTCCGGCAGATTCAAAACAAGGCCATTAAAAAACTACAGTATCTGCACTCCGATACTCCGCCTCAGAATATTAAAAAACTCAGTGACGACGATACCGAAAAATAACCCCTGAAAGTTTCAATCCAGATGACAATTTATCCTGCTGACAGTGTGGTTCTGGCCCCGCTTTCCGGTTATACCGATCTGCCATACCGCCATTCCGCCCGGCGCCACGGCTGTCGGCTGGCTTTTGCCGAAATGGTTGACGCCGGTTCGCTGGCGTTCGGCAATAAACGCACCAGGACTTATCTTGACCGCGGTTCCGATGAAGACTGGCTTGGCGTGCAATTAGTCGGCTGCGAGGCCGAACATCTTGCCGAGTCGGTCAGGATTCTTAATGATTACAGGTTTGAGGTGATAGATTTCAACCTCGGCTGTCCAGCTCCGAAAGTCGTCAAAAAAGGGGCAGGGGCATTGCTGGGACAAAATATTGATAAGGCCGTCAAACTTTTCAGCATTATCGCCGGGATTTCCCGCATTCCGGTAAGCGCCAAAATACGCATTATTGATGAACTCGACCCGACGTCCACCGTCGAAATTGTAAAGAAACTCGAATCCGCCGGAGCTTCGGCGGTGACGATTCACGGACGGATAAAAGAAGCTTTTTATTCCGGACAGGTGTTTTATGACGTGATTGCCGCAGCCAGGCAGGCGGTTAAAATTCAGGTTCTCGCCAATGGCGGAATCATGGATGCGGGCAGTTATGACGCAATCAAAAAAGCCACCGGTTGCGACTGCGTCATGGTGGCGCGCGGCGCGATGGGCAACCCCTGGATTTTTGAGGAAATCGCCATGCGCGAACAATACCAGCCGCCGACCATTCAGCAGCTTTGCGAAGAGATTGAACTGCATGTCCTTGAAACAATTGATTATTACGGCGAAGAACTGGCGTTGAAGATAGCCAGAAAAATCATCCTTGATTATCTGCGCGGACGCGGTTTTCCCGGCGGCTTGAAAGCCGAAGTTTCCTTCCTGCACCAGAAAGAAGATTTTTATAAGTTTCTCGACAAAATTAAAGAAAGTCATACCGAAAGATACTGGCACTGGCTGGAAAAATTCCCCGATGCCGAACGCCGCCTGCGCCGGACATAATCCAAAAGCATTTTTCACCACAGAGTACACTGAGAGCACGGAGGAAAATCCAGTAGTCAGCGTATGGCTGCTGACATCAGCAATCATACGCTGACTACTATGTATTCTCTCTGAAGTTCCATCTCTGAGTTCTCCGTGAACTCCGTGGTAAACATTTCCCGGTATTTCTTTATTTTACTTCGGCCAGGATGAATTCGCGGCTGCCGTATTTGCGGCGTTTCAAATTCCAGCCGGGGGCTTGCAGAAACGAACCGTCCGGGTCGCCGAAATCAGGCATTTCCCACACCAGCAGCGCGTCTTTAGCCCACTGCATGAATTGCTGATCGCCGGTGAGTTTGCGGAAAAAATGTCCGGATTCAGGATAGGGGGGATCGGCAAAAATCATATCCGGATTTTTAGCCGTGCCGACATAGCGGTCGCAGACGGCGGCATCGGCTTTTATAACCAGAAAGTCGGCCTCAACGCCGGTACGCTTGACTCTGTTAATATTTTCCTCGATAATCCGGGCATTCGCGATGTTGGTTTCGACAAAATAGACTTTCGCGGCGCCGCGGCTGGCGGCTTCCAGTCCCAGCGCGCCGGAGCCGGCAAACAGGTCAACAATTATTTTGTCCTGAAACACTGACAGACTGTCGAACATGGCTTTGCGGGAGCGGGCCGAAGTCGGCCTGACCGATTCCCCCGGCGGCACATTCAGCGCTAAATTGCGGGCTTTACCCGATATGATTTGCATGATTACTCTCTATTTTACCACAGAGGACACCGAGGGCACTGAGTAAAAGCAGTAGTTAGCGTATGACTGTATACATGGCAGTCATACGCTGACTACTATGTTTTCTACTGAATCTCTCTGTGAGCTCTGTGCTCTCCGTGGTGAACTGTTCTATTGTTTTATAATTAATAGACATAAATTGCCTGCACAACGCAACTTTGCAAACCTGTTCCATGATTTTTAACCCAATAACGCTTTTAATAAAATAAGAAAGATATCTCGCACAAAGGCGCAAAGGCACAAAGAAAGCCTTTTTAACGTTTAATAAGATTTTCAAACAACATTTTGGACATATCTGTCCAAAGACCGTCCGAGACGGACGCGTTACGACAAAACCATATTTTGGACACCTGTTTTTGAACAAGTTGCCAACGACTGGTTAAGCAGTTCCTTAATAAATTTCATTTTTGTCATTTTGGACATCCTGGACAGTGCTTGAGCACAAAGCCGTCGAAGATTGTCCAACATCTCCGAGGCTTTAGAGAGTGCTTTGAGGTTGCTGTTATTTTGTTTTATCATTTTCAATTGACTGTCCGGTTAAGTTTTTTTTTAACTGACAATATTTTTACCTCTTATTCTATTTTGCACATTTTGGACACATATAAAGAGGAATATTGCAAACGACAAAACTCCATCCGCGCGACTTTTCCTTCTTTTTTTTGTTTTGGTTTTTGTTGAAAGGTAAATATCGCTCATAAGTGTAACCGAACATCACTTTATCTCACATTAGGTTTTGGATGCGAACATCAGCCAAACACATATTTGGGATCGGCATCTCCCGTAGTCTCCAGTAAAGGAGGCCGGAATAATGGTTCGCGCGCATTAGCCGCGAACGTCCCAGAGATTAATTTGCATCCTTGGCTCGTCCCACTCACTTTTGTAGGATTTCGGCACGAAGCCGTATTCATTCCTAATCGGGCTCGGCAAGGAAGATGTCCGTCAAAAATTGTAAAGGGGCAACACGGCATTCCCAATCACTGTAAAGGAGTCTTGCTCCAGTCCAAAATCTGGGATCTGCCGTGTTCCCGTAAAATCATCGTTTTTTCATAGGTCCTCCGAGAAATTTTTCTAGATTGAATGGAACCCGTTCGGTGGCGATGTGGAAAACGGCGCGACCGAGTTTGTGAGAGAACATGCATGCGGCCTTCCTGGGGCCGTGGCGGCTGACCAGGCGCTGGGCGAAAGCGTTGAGTTCGCTGCTGTGCCGCCGGGCAGAGGCGTTGAGTTCGGAGAACATCCATTTGAGATACGGGTTGCCGTTTTTGCGCTGCCCTTCTCCAACAACTTTGCCGCCGCTCTCCTGCGGTGGCGTAATCAACCGGCAGTAACTGATAAAATGTCCGCAGTCGGCGAAGCGGGAAAAGTCATCCGCTTCATAGAGTATCCCCAGGGAGATAACCGGTCCCGCTCCCGGGATCGTCTGGAGCAGTTCCAGCAGTTCCCGGTCGAAGCCTTTCGCATGGTGCATCACCGCTTTTTCAATGCTCAGGATTTCCACCCTCAGCGCTTCAATCAGCCGGATATCGGCGGCGGCCGACATCTGTACGCCGAAATCGTCAGGCAACTGCCGGGCGTAGGTCTGGAGCCTTCCCGACCGGCGCTTGAAGTCTTTACTGGTGGCGGAAAAGTCATAGAGATGCCCCATTTCCGTGAGATGCGTTTCCAGCGCCCCCCGCTGTCGCACCAGATAAATCCGCCGCCGGAAAAGGTCGCGCACTGAACGGATCTGGCGACGGCAGACATATCCGGTCGGCAGCAGATTGCCGCGCAACAGTGAAGCGATGGTCTCTGAGTCGACCCGGTCGTTTTTTACCTTCGATTTGTGGATGGCCTTCATGTAAAAGGCATGTCCCAGGACGAACGGGATGCCGGCGTCTTCGCACATATCGGACAACACATACCAGTTGAACGTGCTCTCGCAAGCCACCGTCAAATCATGCCGGTACGGAGCAAGCAGCTCCAGAAAACATTCCCGATCATGTGTTTTGATGTTTTTATGCAACAACTTGTTGCCCTCCTTGTCCATGACGCACAGATACATGTTTTTCGCGTGCAGATCGATTCCACAGTTGAATTGACTCCGAGACTGATGTAATTTCATGATGCAGAGCTCCATTTTAAGATTAAGTTCTTATGGGAAAACGGCTTCTAAATAAGTTTATCCCAGGAGCTCTGCGCTTTCAAGTGCACTCCGGCCATCAGCCTTCGCGAGCCTCTTTTATTAATATCACACTTGTCCGGAATGTTTTGATGTAGCGCCCTCTCTCTGAGAGGGAAGATTTAAAACCCCGTCCGATACGAACGACGCTACAATAAAACCCATTTTGGACACCGTTTCCCCATATTTTGGACACCTGTTCCGGTGTAGTGCCCTCTCTCTGAGAGGGTATTCCGAACCATGCCGTCCGATACGGACGGCACTACAATAAAACCCATTTTGGACACCGTTTCCCCATATTTTGGACACCTGTTCCGGTGTAGTGCCCTCTCTCTGAGAGGGTGGTTCCGAATTCTCCCGTCCGATACGGACGACGCTATAATAAACCCATTCTGGACACCCGACTCCGAGACTTTGGAGTGTCCTTGAGCGGAACCGTTTTTAACCACGGAGGGCACTGAGTACACTGAGGAAAAACAAGGGGTCAGCGAATTACTGCGGACATCGCAGTAATCCGCTGACTGCTATGTCTTTTCTCTGTTCATCATCTCAGTGTTCTCCGTGAACTCTGTGGTAAATCTGTTTTCATAGTTCTCCACTTTTCTCGCTTTTCTTGCTTTTCTTGCTTTCAACTTCTGTCCATTCTGGATCCCCGACTCCGAGACTTTGGAGTGTCCTTGAGCGGAACCGTTTTTAACCACGGAGGGCACTGAGGACACTGAGGAAAAACAAGGGGTCAGCGAATTACTGCGGACATCGCAGTAATCCGCTGACTGCTATGTCTTTTCTCTGTTCATCATCTCAGTGTTCTCCGTGAACTCTGTGGTAAATCTGTTTTCATAGTTCTCCACTTTTCTCGCTTTTCTCGCTTTTCTTGCTTTTCTTGCTTTTCTTGCTTTCAACTTCTGTTCATTCTGGACACCCGACTCCGAGACTTTGGAGTGTCCTTGAGCGTAGACTGTTTCGTTTGTCTTGATACACTCCCATTCTTCTCATTCTTCCCATTCTTCTCATCGGCTGCCGACATTTCCGAGAGATAGAGACCATTGAATACAAGTTCTAAAGTGCTAAAGTTTTCGAACCTTCTAACTCTCGCAATTTAGAACTCTCGAACTTTAGAACTCCCTTTGCATTTCCGACACTTTGGAGTCCCATTGAATACAAGTTCTAAAATTCTAAAGTTCTGAAGTTCTAAAGTTCTAAAGTTTTTGAACCTTCTAACTCCCGCACTTTAGAACTCTCGAACTCTAGAACTTCCCCTTGCATTTCCGAGGATTTAGATACCTATTGAGCATATCGTTTTTATAATTTTCCATTTTCAACTTTCAACTTTCAACTTTCAATTAATCAATGGTTCCCCATTTTCAATATTCAATTACTTCTGATACCCCTGATTTATAATTTTCCATTTTCCACTTTCAATTTTCAATTTTCAATTTTCACTTGTCCCTACATATATAGTAATTTTGTCAACTGTGCCGACTAACCGGCAAGCCAAAAGCATAAAATCAGGTTCAAAAAATGAGAAAAGTTAAGATATTCATTTACCACGGAATATACTGAAAAAACACGGAAGATGGGAACACTTTTTACCATGAAAAACTTGAAGGAAGTGAAAAAGTTAAATCAATTTCTCCTTGCTCTTAATATTTCAAGAGTTAGTGTAATTCAAAAGAGTTGGCTAATTTAGCTGATTTTACTGTTCCACAAAATAACAAAGGAGTTTTGAATGATAAATAAAAATTACGATCCGGCTGATTGTTCAGTAGTAGTAAGTGATTGGATATAAATTGATTAACGACTCATTCTGTTAAAATTTAACTGCTTATTATGCGGACGGGGAGTCAGGGTTCCGCGCATTATGCTGATTAATATTATATTGTCAGCACGATGTACAAATACTTAAACAAAGAGCAAATTGCCATATATTACTACGGTAACCTGTAAAGAGAGACAAAATGACAAAGATATGTAACTTTAGACTTGGGGAACTATTCTGTGGACCGGGGGGAATTGCTCTCGGGTCCAAATTGGCAAAAGCTGAAAATAGCACTATGAAATATCTAATTTCTCACGCTTGGGCCACCGACTATGACAAAGATACATGTGAGACTTTTGCAAACAATATTTGCAAGGGAAATAAAGCAAGTGTAGTTTGTGAAGATATTCGCAAATTAAATCTCGATAAATTAAAAAAAAATTCCGAAGTAGACGCTCTTGCATTCGGCTTTCCATGTAATGATTTTAGCATTGTTGGAGAGCAAAAAGGAATTGATGGCGTGTATGGTCCATTGTACACATACTGTATTAAGGCTCTTCAATATTTTAACCCAATGTGGTTTTTAGCTGAAAATGTCGTCGGAAACGAATGGGAAGGGTGAAAGATTGCGCTATCGCTTGTTATTCCAGAGTACCGGCTCTGATGCTCCGCATCCACACTAGACAGGGACGGATATGATCTGTTAC
>TBL_comb47_HYPODRAFT_10000441_pt1 | contig 54980 bp, 43 predicted proteins | sample TroBogypolimnion_40_FD_10682 | JGI IMG/M metagenome (IMG submission 10682)
CGGTGGAGGCCGAATGGGTGGTGGTGGTATGTCAGGCGGTGGCCGTTCAGGTGGCGGAGGCCAGGGTGGCTATTCTTCAGGCGACCGGAGTACCCAGGCTGAAAAGGCTTCCTTCAAACAGAAATTTGTACTTGTTAAGAATTAGACTAATTGGGTAATATTTTACCAAAGATATAAGAGAAACTTTCTCCTATCCGTCGGCTATAGCAGACGGCAAAGGATATTGCGCTTTCGAAGTGTTGATGTAATTTTAATAGGCACTGTAACTTTTACTGAAATCAGATAGCAAAGGAAATAGCTAAAACAAATCATTGCACAAATTTTGATTAAAGCTATATCCTTTGCCGTTTGCCTTTAGGCAACGGAAAGATATGTTTCTATTGATGTTTGCCGTCTTTCTATTTCAGTTTTCCGATTAACTCTCTTCGCAACGATTTTTTATCCTTTAATCCTGTTCCGGGTAGAATCTCCCAGGTTTCTGAAGCTTCAATACTTGCTCCGGGTGCGATTTTTTGATAGGTATACTGTATCTCTAGCTCCTGCAAATCGCTGGCAGCCTGGTATGAGTTTTCGATATACAACTCTATCCGTGCCTCTTCCGGATGTATCCTGGTATTATCAATGGCATCGCTACGTATAATTAGCCATTGGTTCTCGTGGAATCCGGCAATCAGGGGTGCCTTTACATTCAGGAACGACTTCGATTTGTAAACAGCTTTTGCATTCTCAGGTACCGCCACATCATATGTGTAAAATCCGTCCCTGTAGCGCAGTTCAGGTTTATGAACTTCACCCGGTCTCATGTATTGGGTTTTTATTAGTGCAGTTGAGTCGGCCTTCACAAAAACGTTATCCCAGCCATTCATGCGTGTGTTATGCCATAATCCCCAGCTAACGGTATCCTTGCTGCAATTCCGGGCACGGGTGGTAAGGGTTACCTTGTTACCATCGATTCGGAAATTCTTTATAAACTGAACTTTCGAAAACCGGCTCTCCGGACTCGTCAGGGTTATTTCGTTTGCCTTCTGATCGGTAATTTTATATGGAGCCAGTGTCAGCATTGGATCGGGTGGCCAAAGTGCTCGCGTTGCCTTTAAACGTGGAATGGAGTCCTGTTTGACCCACCATTCTGATTGTGGACTAAGCCACGAGATGCTCCCGTTATAGGCTTTAAAAGGTGCATTCGGGTCAAGTGATGCCCTTTTATCCGGACTTTCGTTCCACTGGGTCGAATCAGACTGAATAATATTTTTGTGTCCCGTCAGCGATGCACGGACAAGACGTCCTCCAACGGCAGGTAAAATACCGATTTCAATCGTACCGTTAGACAGGGTGATCAGCTGACCGTCATTCTTCTTTACGGTATTGCATCCAAAAAGCAGGGTAATCAGGGCTATTGCCAGAGTAGTTTTTTTCATGTTGTTGAAGCCTCATCCCCAGCCCGTCTCCAAAGGAGAAGGGTGCAGGGTAATTGATGTTATGAATATTTGTGTTTTAAAGAGCAATTAAATTCTTGAGAGCCGCTTCTTTCGCCCCTCCGTTTGGAGGGGTTGGGGGAGGCTTGCTATTTTATTTTCCCAACTGCCACTTCCGTCGCCTTCAGTATTGCTTCGTTCGAAAGGCCTGTACCGACAGCCTGTTTCATCCATTCGTTGGGTGTAAGCTGTCCAAGGGCAAAGATACGAAGTACTTCCGGCGCAAATTCATGGGTCTTAAAGTGTTCTTCCAGCTGGAAATGAATCAGGTGACCGAATGCATAATTGGGCAAATACATAGGCGAGTTGACCATATGTGAATAAACAGCGAGGATAGTTTGGTCTTTCACTCCGAAAACCGGTGAATAATAGGTATTCCATACCTCTTTACTGATTTGAAGTACAGCTTCTTTCAGTTCAAAGGCGGTACTTTTCGGATTGTCATAGAGCCATTGCCACATTTTCATGTCCACCATCGAAACACCCATAATCTCATACACCGACCAGAAGATATCCAGTGTCTTCAGGTATTCTTTCTCCGGATTGTTGTCTTTCATGTTCAGCAAAAAGAGGTCACGTTCCTGGAACACGAATGCCAGCGCTTCGGTAAAGGCTGTATTCGGTACTCCATTGATCATGTAATTCGGAACATCGTTCATCGAAGTTACCTGTTCCACATTGTGTCCGAACTCGTGAACGGCTATGTTATATCCCTTATAATTCATGCCGGTGGCCGGAATACGGGTACGCAGGTGCGCTTTTTCACTCTTCATCAGCGAGCCCCATGCGTGACCCGATCCACGTGCCGGGTCAACTGATACCCTTGAGGCAATGAAAGCAGCCTTTTCTTTGGTGAATCCCAACTTCAGGAGCAGGTTCCCAAGATCAGCTTCAAAGGCCTTGGCATTGGGGTATTTCTTTTGAGTGATGGCATTAAGGCTTTCTTCGGAAATGGAGCTGCGGGCCTTAAACCCATCGTACCAGATGTCCCAGGGCACCAACTCCCTACCCAGACGTTTTTTGATGATCGAAGCCACTTCCTTCACCTGTGAAGAACTCAATAACTCGTTGAACAGTTTCTGAACTTCAGGCAGCGGAATCTGCATGTCCATCGAAAATGCACGCTGAATGGCGGTGTTCATTGTTAGATAGTAAGGATCGAGTGCCTGGTAAACATGAAACGTATTCAGGATTTGTTGGTAACGGCCATCACCTTCAGGGGCACTTTCTGTTTTTGTCCCTGAAACAAACACCTCATTGGTGATGGGATTCCAGTCCTGATTTCCGGAGTTAATCACCACTTTGGGTATCGACTGATCGACGATCCGTTCCATCACCTTGTAAATTATTTTCTGCTTTTCGAAACCCACCTTCTTGTCGGTATAATCGGCTTTGATTTCGTCACGGAGGTTCCAGTGGCTCAGTAAAACCATATTCTGTGGAAAAAGCTTTTCCTTGTCTTCGTTCTGCAAATGACCCATGTAAATGTTGTAATCAGCAATATAGGCATCCGCATCAGACGCAACTTTCGTAGAGAGCTGAACCAGTTCTGAAGGAATCCGTGAGTGGAACACATCGCCCAAACGGGCATATCCCCATTCCAGTGGTGACCAGTTCTCTCCGGATACATTTTTTTCTTCGGTAGTATACAATGGAAAATTCAGGACTACGATAAATGCAATTTTGTTTTCGAACAAATCGTTTATAAGATGTGCCCCAGGATTGTAACCGGCGAAAAGCTGATCGACAGGTAGTAAATCACCTTTCGTAAGGGTCACATTTTCCTGCATATCCAGGCTCAGTTTGTTGAAATGGCCATTGAGCGATTCCATGTAATCGCAGAATACTTTAAAGGTGGCTTCCTTTTTTGCAGGATCAGCAATAAAATTATCATTGCAGAATTTGACAAATTCTTCCGGAGTACCATCACTTTCGCGCCATAGCGAGGCGGCCTGTTTAACTCCCTTTTCGATCAAAGACGAAGTGTTATTCGGTGTCTTACTGCTGATCGCCTTAATAGCGTTTTCGATGGTGACTGCTGTAATCCCAGCAATGGGAGGACTTTGTTTCTTTTCGACTGGTTTACAAGCCGAAATCATAACGATACAAGCTAATAGGATAAGGAAATTTTGGGTCATAGCTGTTTCAAAGATTTGAGTGATGGATTGGATGGCACTAAATTACCAAAAATAAGCGATCCAGGAAATTATTATTAGCTGTAGTCGGGTAGGAGGGGAACCTATCTAATTTGACCGAAATGCTGATGAATTCACAAAGATTTTGTAAATTAGCTTTAACATTAATAGTTCAAAGTTGAAAGAATAAAGTTTAAAGTTGCATGTGGAACAGTTGATCAGAGCGTGAATTTGAACTTTGAACTTTAAACCACAAACAAAGTTTGAATTTTTGATATGAGAGTATTAAAAACCCTTGGACTTATACTGTTTGTTGCGATCCTGCTTTTTGTCGGGTTTATAATCTACTCGACACTGACCTGGTATGATCCTCCGAAGGAACTTGTTCTGAATCAGAATGCCAAACCTGATACCATTCCGTGCGATTCAGCCTTGAATGTTTTGTCCTGGAATATTGGATATGCCGGACTGGGCGATGATATGGATTTTTTCTACGATGGAGGCAAAAGGGTTCGCGATACCAGAGAAAGAACGCTGATTAACCTCGATTCCATTCATGCCTTTCTCAAACGAAATACCTTGCAATCATTTATCCTGATTCAGGAGATTGATCTTCATTCGAAACGAAGCTATTATCTCAACGAGTTGGATACAATCACATTGCCTGCTACTTATAATGCCATAGCACTAAACTATGTAGTGAAATTTGTGCCAATACCACCACTGGACCCAATGGGAAGTGTCAATTCCGGAGTATTGAGTATGTGCCGGTACATACCTGAAAGTTCAGTTAGGTATGCTTATCCCGGTAAATTTAACTGGCCTGTCCGCTTGTTCAATCTTCGCAGATGCATGCTAGTAAACCGATATCCGACGGCCGACAGGAAGGAATTTATACTCATCAACACTCATATGTCAGCTTTCGATGACGGGAGTTTGAAGAAGCAGGAGATGCAATTCCTAAAGGATTTTATACTGAATGAATACCAGAAAGGAAACTATGTGGTAACCGGCGGTGACTGGAATCAATCTCCTCCGGGGTTTCCTTTAACGCAATTTGGCGAGGTTTATAAATCAGAATCTTTTCGTTTGACCAATATTGCTGCTGATTTTATGCCTGCTGACTGGAAATGGGCGTACTCACCTGAAATGCCTTCAAACCGGTATATGAACAAACCTTATATGCCGGGAAAAACCAGTCGGTGTATTCTGGATATATTCCTTGTATCTCCCAATGTGGAGGTCTTGCACAACCGGACTTTCGATTTAAAATTTCGGAACTCCGATCATAACCCCATTGAGATGAGTTTCCGATTGAGAAGTCATAACTGAAGCCTTAAAAACGGGCACCACACTTCCAAAATCCATAGTAGCCTTATTTATTGCTTTATAAACTTCAGAACATCCTTCCCGGACTGCGCATTAATTTCAATAAAATAGATTCCGCTTCTGAACTTGCTGATGTCGTATCTCAGCGACAAAGAATTTGTCGGAAAGGCTTGTTCATCAATTACCGCACCGGCCAAAGAATATACTTTTACTGTATTTATCGGAGAATAGCTGGCCGGGATCTTTAACTCGATATACTTGCTGGCCGGATTTGGATACAGCAATATGCGCCCTGAATTATCGGTCAGACTTTCGATTGTAGCCGTCGTACTCGAGCTTACAACAATTTGACCAACCATCCCAAAAGATGCATGCGGATCACAATGGTAATCATAGGTTCCTGGAGTGTTGAAGGTGAAGGAATACGTCCAGCCTGATCCAACGCTGTTCCCAAATGATTCCGGATTGTTTGGAAACACCGATTTTTGTCCATCTACGTTGTGTGTTCCTCCGGTATTGGTCCATACGACTTCATCACCAACTGTAATATTAAGGTTGGCAGGTGAAAATTGGAAGTTAGAAACAGTTACAGGAACGGTAGTTTGTGCACACAAGTTCAGCGAAAAAAGAGCTAATCCAAAGATTGCCACAAATGTCCTGAACGATTTCAAGGTAAAGCTTGTTTTCATATACATCAGGATTTAAAAATTAATTAACTCATTATCAAATCATCTAACATCTGATTACTGAGTTTGTTTATAAATAAAGATGAAATGGTGTTAATAATTATTAAGGAGTGAGTTTTTTATTAGTAATTTCAGACACCAATAATTAATTGATAATTTGTAAACTAAATCACCATAAAATGCAGGTCTTAAATTCATTTTTATGTGCAAATACTAAAAAAATTAGCTATCGGTGTTCAGAATATGAACTCGGTCTAGGATCTTAAGTTATTGCTTTATAAACTTCATAACATCCTTCCCTGATTGTGCATTAATTTCAATAAAATAGATTCCGCTCCTGAATTTGCTGATATCATATCTCAGCGATAAAGAATTTGTCGGAAAGGCTTGTTCATCAATTACCGCACCGGCCAAGGAATATACTTTTATAGTATTTATCGGAGAATAGCTGGCCGGGATCTTCAATTCAATATACTGGCTGGCCGGATTTGGATTAAGCAGTATATGCCCTGAATTATTGGCCAGGCTTTGGATTGTTGCAGTAGTATTCGAACTGACAACAATTTTACCTACCATCCCAAAACCAGCATGGGGGTCGCATTGGTAATTATAAGTACCTGGAGTGACGAAAGTGAAGGAATACGTCCAGCCTGATCCAAGGCTGTTCCCGAATGATACCGGATTGTTTGGAAACACTGATTTTAGTCCGTCTACATTGTGTGTTCCGTCAGTATCGCTCCAGACAACTTTATCACCAACTGTAATATTCAGGTTCGCAGGAGAAAATGCAAAGTTGACAACATTGACCGGGTAAGTTGTTTGTGCCCATAAGTTCAGAGACAAAAGCGCCAGTCCGAAGGTTAATGAAAATGATCTGAACGAATTCAAAGTAAAGCTTGTTTTCATATGCATCAGGATTTAAAGATTAATTAACTCATTATCAAATATTCTAACACATAATGGTTTATTTTGTTTGTAAATAAAGACGATAAGGTGTTAATTTTTATCAATGAGTGCTTACTTTATTAAAACATAAGATACAAAGGATTTATTAATAACTTGTAAACTAAATTATCACCATATAATGCAAGCTTCGAATTCTTCTTTATTTCTTTAGTGCTGAAGAAATTATGGGATAGGTGTTCCTAATGCGAACCTTTAATTGGAAAACAAAAAATGCCCGCTCATCTTTTGGATAAACGGGCATTTCATGATATAAAGTAAGATTTCTATTTCTTAAGAATAGATTGAATCATAGTTTCTCTTTTTGTACCGTCACTTTTGATCAGACCAAACTGGTCGCTTTTGTAGTTCCAGTTGGCTGATGCAATGCCATTTCGGTTGAATACAGTGGTCATATCGTTTAACCATCTTAATTTATCGGCTTCAGGAGCATTTTCAATTACTCCGTATTCGCCGCAATAGAGCTGAAGACCAAGATCTTTTGCCTTTTGAACAGGAAGTTTCATCATTTCTTCCAGTTTTTCGATATTCCACTCAGCACCTGTGTAATCTTTTGCAATATCCTGCTGAATGGGGGCGAGCGTGTCGAATTCAGCCTTTGTCAATAAAATACCGGGATAATGCACCGGACCGTTATATTCCTTTAATCCTGTCCAGCTTGCCTGGTAATGGGTCAGGAGAAAAGGTTCGTAGAAATGAAAACTCAGGATGATGTTTTTATCATTCGGAACTTTTAAGACTTTGAAAGTTTTAACTGATTGCCACATGTTTGAACCGACAACGATGATACGATCAGGTTCGAGAACCCGAAGTGTCTTTATGGCATGGGCAAGCAGGTTATTCCATTGTTCAGGGTCATCAGCCACCGCCTCGTTCATCAGTTCATAGGCCACATCCGAAACGGGATATTTTTTCAATGATGAAGACAGGTCAGCCCAAAGTTTATAGAATTTTTCCTGTTCTTTCGGGTCTGTCCAAAGTGGTCTTACCAAAGCATTAAAATTGTGCGAACGTAAAATGTGCAAATCGACAATCACTTTAAGCTGATATTTTTGGCACCAGTCAATGCAATTGGTCATGAGTTTAAAGGCATCCTCATGGCGGGTGCCATTCTCGCCCCACATCTGCATCTCATCGATGGGAAGCCTGATATGATCGAATCCAAGCTTTTTGATGGCAATGATGTCCTTTTCCTGAAAGAAACTATCGCGTTCTGTACCAAGTCGATCTGATTGTGAAAGCCAGTGTGCAATATTGGTTCCCCTCGATATTTTGAAATCTTCAGGAGAGCCGTTTGAACCGATTGATTTGGGCTTACAGGAAGTAATAATTAGGGCAGCAAGCAGGATAAATAAAATATTTTTCATAGACAAATGATTTGTTGGTTTGAATGGTATGATATAAACGGCAATTTAAGGTTTATTTCTGAATAAGCGGAACCCAAATGTTTTTCAGGAAGGTAAAAAAGCAGCTTTTATTTTACAAAGAATGTATCCGGGAGGGGATTGCGCTGTATTTGAATTTTATAATTTGATTTATAATTGACTTTCATCTGTATTTAAAACCAGTTATATACACAGATAGAACACAGATATTAAGAAAGAGTCCCTTAACAATCCCATCTGAATCCCGATCCGGTATATGAGGTCAATCCACCGATCAGTCATTAAAACGGATCTGCTTTTTCTCAAACAAGTATTTTGAAGGAGTGCTTTTTTAGAACGAATTTAAATTTGAATATTTTGTTTAAACCAAACATCTGACAGTTGTTTTCCATTTTGATTGCGTTATTTTTGGTTCCGATTTTGAAACTAAATTATTCGGATATGCAAAAGCATTTGTTTTTGGGGGTTGAGGCAATCGGGCAGGGAGCCATTGATGGCGGAATGTCGGGTGTTTATGCCTACCCCGGCACACCTTCCACAGAAATTACAGAATTTATTCAGGAAAATCCACTTGCTGAAGAACGAAATATTCACCGGGCATGGTCAGCCAATGAGAAGACTGCTCTTGAAACCGCCCTGGGGATGTCTTATGCCGGGAAGAGGGCAATGTCGTGTATGAAACATGTAGGCCTTAACGTGGCTGCCGATGTTTTTCTCAATGCTGCCATGACAGGCATTAACGGCGGACTTATAGTTGCCGTTGCCGACGATCCTTCGATGCATTCCTCGCAAAACGAACAGGACTCCCGCTTCTATGGAAAGTTTGCCATGGTTCCTGTTCTTGAACCTTCATCGCAGCAGGAAGCTTACGATATGGCTCATGACGGATTTGCATTGTCTGAAATTACCAAAGTCCCGGTCATGCTCAGGATTACCACCCGTCTGGCACACTCACGTTCAGGAGTGGTTCGCGGTGAGGTATTGCCTGAAAACCAGCTTGCTATGCCGGCTGATCCCCGTCAGTTTATTTTGCTTCCGGCTATTGCACGGCGCAAATACAAGGTATTGCTTGCGAATCAGGACTTGTTTCTAAAACTGTCAGAAGAATCAATTTATAACCGATATGAAGAGGGAACAGATACCAGTCTCGGTATAGTAGCATGTGGTATAGCATACAATTACCTGATGGAATATTTTCCTAATGGATCATGCCCTTATCCGGTAGTTAAAGTGTCGCAGTATCCTATTCCTGAAAGACATATTAAACGGCTCGACCAGGAATGTGATGAATTATTGATACTGGAAGAGGGTGCGCCTATGGTGGAAGAATTGCTGAAGGGCTTTTTTGCGAAAGGAACGCCAGTTAAAGGACGTCTGGACGGTACATTGCCACGTGACGGGGAACTAAACCCTGATTTGGTCGCTAAAGCGCTCGGAAAGGAATTGTTTGAAGGATTTGATATCCCTGAGGTTGTTGCCAATCGTCCCCCAGCCCTGTGTCAGGGATGCGGCCATCAGGATGCCTACCTGGCCATGAATGAAGCCCTGGCAGATTATACGAAAGGCAGGGTATTCTCAGATATTGGCTGCTATACTTTAGGTGCATTACCTCCTTATGAAACCATTTATTCCTGTGTCGATATGGGCGCTTCAATTACGATGGCGAAGGGAGCTGCCGATGCAGGCCTGATTCCTTCGGTGGCCATGATCGGGGATTCGACCTTCGCACACTCGGGAATTACTGGCTTGCTGGACGCAGTGAATGAAAAGTCAAGCATTACGGTCGTTATCTCGGATAACGAATCGGTTTCGATGACCGGTGGTCAGGACTCCTCAGCCTTCGGAAAGATTGAGTCGATCTGTATCGGTCTTGGAGTAGATACGGCACATATTCATTCGATTGTACCTTTGAAAAAGAATCACGACGAAATGGTAAGGTTATTCCGCCAGGAGTTTGCCTATGAAGGCGTTTCGGTCATCATTCCCCGCAGGGAATGTATTCAGAGGGCATCCAGACGAAAGAGGAATAAGTAATTAGAAATAAAAAATGAAAAATTACCACATAGACACATAGGGCACATAGAAATAATTAAAGTAACATTTAAGCTATGTGTCCTATGTGTCTATGTGGTTAAAAATATAAACAATACTTCGATATGAAATCAGACATTATATTGGCAGGAGTGGGTGGACAAGGTATATTGTCAATTGCTACCGCGTTGGGTGAAGCTGCCCTGGCAGACAACCTGCTCATTAAACAGGCCGAGACACACGGGATGAGCCAGCGTGGCGGAGCAGTGTATTCGCACATGCGTATATCGGATCAGCCTATTTCTTCAGATCTGATACCCAGTGGCTCAGCTGACTTGATTCTGGCAGTGGAGCCGATGGAATCGCTTCGTTATCTGCCGTATCTTTCTGAAACGGGTTACCTGGTCACCAATATAACCCCCTTTATTAACATTCCTAATTATCCGGATATTGAAAAGGTGATGGAGGAAATACACAAACTGCCGCGGTATATTGCCATTGACGCCGATTCCATTGCCAAAGAAGTAGGCAATTCGCGTGCCTCCAACATGGTAATGCTGGGTGCTGCTTCACCGTTTATCGACATTGAATTCTCCAAAATTGAGGAGGGTATCCGGACTATATTCGTGCGTAAAGGAGAAAATGTGGTTAATATGAACCTGGAAGCCTTAAGACGTGGAAGGGAATTTGCAGAGGAAAACAAATAAGTCAGGAAAAAGGAATAGGAAAAAAGGAAAGCGGAAAAGGTCATTAGTCATTAGGGCTAATGCCTGGTAACCTGTATATTATAAAGAAAGTCATTCATTTCTTTTGTGTTTAAGGTGTATTTTCGTAGATTTGAATAAGTCAGACATTTCCCTGGCAGGAATGTATGGATTATTAAACTTTAATCTATGAAGAAGATTAGATTTATCGGATTATGCCTGTTCATTCTACTTCTTTTTACTTCGGGAACAACGATTAAAAAGATGTACTATCCCTCTAAAGGTCTGGAGTTACAGCTTGACAGCATTAGACTGAAATATAATATCCCTGCTATAGCATATGGCGTAATCAGGAATGATTCCATACTGGTTGAAAATGCCATAGGCTATCGGAACATTGAAACAAAGGAGAAGATCAGTACCGGAGATTTGTTTCATATTGGCTCCAATACAAAATCACTGACATCATTCCTGGCTGGTAAGTTAATAGAGAATGGCTTGATCTCATGGGACACCAGATTCTTTGATCTTTACCCTGAACTGAAGGCTGAAAGCAATCCCGTTTATGCCGATATCACCCTTCTTCAATTGCTTTGCCACAGGGCAAGGCTCATTAAGTTTGAAAATGAATCAGAAGTATATCCCATTGTGGATTACGAGAAGAATATTGGCGCGAATTTGAGTCTACCTGAAAAGCGATACCAGTTTATCAGGCAGGTACTGAAATATGATCCGATTCCATTGTATGACTTTCACGATGACCGGTATTCGAACGCCGGATATATAGCCGCTGCATTAATGCTGGAAAAAGTAACCGGTAAACATTGGGAAGAGTTGATCATCGGGATGTCAGACGAACTTAAGCTGGGCATTCATATCGGATGGCCCGACAGCGATGACCCACATCAGCCTCAGGGGCATATTAATCCTGACAAATGGAAAATTGACAGTGATAAAGCATTGATTCCAATTCCACCCATATTAAAAAACTACCATTATTTTAACCAGTATGTTTTATTGTGTTCTCCAGCTGGAAATACAAGTATCAGTATAGATGGATTCTTAAGATACCTTAAGCTGAATATCGACGGTCTCAGTGGCAAGGATAATTACCTGAAAGCCGAGACTTACCGGCATCTTTTTAACGCCTATCCTGATTATTCCTGTGGATGGGTAAATGAAAAGTATGTTGTGCAATGCTTTCACCACAAAGGGAGTGCCGGAACCTTTAACAGTATTGCAGTCATTGTTCCGGAAAAGAAATTAGGAATTGTTATCATGATCAATACATACAATGGGGAGGAGATAAATGAACTCGCAAAAATATTAATTAACCGTTTTACCAGGTAATATTCATCCTAATTTGCTTTGGATCAATTCTTCAACCTGAGTTAATCGACTCCTGAATAATAAATGAAATTGCACCTTATTCGAAGACTTCGATTTAAGAGGTATTAATTGGAAAATATTTATTTACCAGGTCATATTAATGATTCGTTTTTGAAACATTATCCACATTAATAGTGTAAAGTCATGAAATAATTGATTTGATTTTACTCTACAGAATATTGTTATTGATTTGTGGTAATAACTTCAAAAAATTTAATTATGCCAGTCAGAAAATTAAAAGCCTTTCTTGATGAAGCCAATGTCAAGTATGTGACTATTAGCCATTCGAATGCCTTTACATCGCAGGATATTGCGGCTTCAGCACATGTGTCCGGAAAAGAGTTTGCCAAGACAGTCATGATTAAAATCGACGGAGAGATGGCCATGGCAGTATTGCCAGCTTCCTATCATATCGATTTTGATAGTCTGAAGGGAATTTTCGGAACAAGAAACGTGACCCTTGCAACAGAACCAGAGTTTAAAGATCGTTTTCCCGATTGCGAACTGGGTGCTATGCCGCCTTTTGGAAATCTTTACGGGATGGCTGTTTATGTTGCTGATTCACTCACACAGAACATGTATATTGCGTTCAATGCCGGTTCGCATACTGAATTGATAAAGTTAAGCTATGATGATTACAGGCGTCTGGTTAAACCCAGGATTCTCCAGTTTTCCTGGAAAACATTATCATTTCCGAGTGATCCCTCTGACAGATGGGATGAAGAGTACCGAAGTAACTGATAATTACTTTCAATCTGTAATCAGTTTATAAGCATTACTTAAATGAATAGGCTGTAGTATCGATTACAGGATAAACAGTCTTTATTTATTTGAGCATGGATACAAAAAAACCGGCTAATAACCGGTTTCCTATTTTATATGGAATCAATAATGATTAATCGTAGATATGATCGTCGCAAGGTTCTTCTTTACCGCACTCGCATTCGCATCCAAGACCTTTTTCATATTGCAGAAGCGCCCGCATGCTCATTCCCATGGATGAGAAGCCACCGTCGTGGAATAAGTTCTGCATGGTCACTTTTTTGGTCAGATCGGAAAATAAGGTAATACAATAATCGGCACATTCATCACCAGTTGCATTGCCGAGAGGCGACATACGTTCTGAGAAATCTAATAACTGACCAATACCTTTTACGCCTGATCCGGCAGTAGTCAATGTTGGTGACTGAGAAACTGTATTGATCCGCACATTGCGTTCGCGACCATAGATGTATCCAAAGCTGCGGGCGATCGACTCCAGTAATGCCTTTGCATCAGCCATGTCGTTATACCCATAGAAAGTTCGTTGTGACGCTACATAGGATAACGCTACCACAGAACCCCATTGGTTGATTGCATCCATCTTGCGGGCAACCTGAAGGACTTTGTGAAACGAAACAGCAGAAATATCAAGTGTTTTGGTGAGATAACCGTAATCAAGATCACTGTAATGACGTCCTTTGCGAACGTTAGGTGACATTCCGATTGAATGCAAAACAAAGTCAATTTTGCCTCCCAGCACTTCCATGGATTGTTTGAAAAGATTTTCCAAATCTTCCACGTTGGTTGCATCAGCTTCAATAGCAATGGTATTACACACTTCAGCCAGCTTTGCTGTATCACCCATACGCATTGCCACTCCGGTGTTGCTTAATGTGAAAACAGCACCTTCTTCGAATGCCCGTTGAGCAACTTTCCATGCGATTGAATCTGCATTCAAAGCGCCAAAGATAATACCCCTTTTGCCTTTCAATAAATTATAAGCCATAGTTAAAATTTTATAAACAGATAACAATCATTTATGCAAATGGTTGCCAATGGTTTCTAAATAAAATAAATTGCCACCCCGTTTCTGAAAAACAGGAGTGGCATTTCCTAAATAAAAAGATATGTTTTTCAGATCCTTTCGATCGATTCTGCCAGCAGCCAGCCTTTATTTCCATCAGCCAGCCTGATTTCCAGCCAATCGCCCAATTTGTCGGTTATTCTAACCTTCAAGCCTTCGTGGATGACAAATAGACTCGTCCCCTTTTCTGAAGGAGAACTTTTAATTGTTACTGATGGTTCCATTACAATTGCATAGTCATGATTGACCAGCCGGCTTTTTTGTTTGGCAGCAAAAGACCAACTGGAAATCGTAAACAGGACCAGAAAACAGCCGGACCAGAATGTGATTCGTTTGACGTCACTGGTTTTTGCGAAAAAGTAGAATCCAAGCATCACCAGAAAAATAATGAAACCAACAATGCTCATAAAGGCCCATGTGTCGGTTGTCTGGCTATTTACAAGAGAGTTCCACCAACGTACAATAAATATTCCTGGTAAGTCCTGAATTGAATCAACAACATGCTGATTTGCCACCTGAAGATTGAATGTAATGTCTTCATCATCGGGTGAAAGAAGTTTAGCCCGCTCATAATTCAATATGGATAATGTGTATTGCTTTGTTTTATAATAGGCATTTCCCAGGTTATAATAGACCTCGGGAGATTCCATATTAGTCATTAAAATCTGGTTATATACATCAATGGACTGTTTTATCTGGTCCTTGGTATATAATTCATTTGCTTTCTGCAACAGGTCAGTCTGAGCAAATGCTGTTGCAGTTAACAAGATCGCCAGAATAGTATTGAATAGTTGTTTCATACAATCGTTGTTTGAGCTGTTTACTTAATTTGCTTTTCGAATATTCCCATAACTTTAGCTGCACCGTCATAGACCTCTTTCATGGTTCCAGTGAAGGCAGCCGGCGCATACCGGGCAAATTCGCAGTCATCAATAATCTTCATCAATTCGCTAACTGCTTCCGGTTCAACTTCTTTTTCCAAAAGGCTTGAAGAGGTATTTTGCCGGCTCAGATCTGCGACTGGAATCGAAAGTTTATCACTCAGATAACCCCAAAGCGCTTTGATAACTGCTTCGTAAAACTGTTCTGCCTGATTGTTTTTCAGGAACACAGCCGCTTCTTTTAGTCGTTTGAGGGCCACTTTGTTGGCACGCTTATTCCTGACAAGAGTAATGTTAGCACTTTCCTTAATCTTTTTACGATTAAGAATATAAAAGACAGCAAAACCGATTATACTTAAAATATATATCAGGTAGAATTCAAGAGTTCCGTAAAAGGAACTTCCTTTGGGTTTGAATATCGCCTTGTTTTGCTTAATAAAGCGAATGTCTTTCCCGATCATTTTAACATCTTCCTTAGAGTAGGAACTGACTACCGATGAATTCTGATCGTCTTTTCCTTTGGTAACTTTGATATTGAATGCTTCAGTTGAGCGTGTTTCGAACTGCCGGCTTGAAGGATTAAAGAAAACAAACTGAACTGCAGGAATTGTAAAGTTACCTGCATACCTGGGAATAAAAAGGTATTCGAACGAGATTGAACCATTTAGACCGTTATCGTTGGCAGTGGTCTTGTCTGTTGTTTTTGGTTCGTATGCTTCAAAATCAGTGGGCAATTCTATCTTGGGTGGATTGATGAGGGTCAGGTTACCACTTCCTGAAATATTTAGCTTTAAGGTTACCGCCTCATTTGACTTCACATTTGTTTTATCTATTGAACCGGAAAAACTAAAATTACCTACTGCCCCTGAATAGTTAGCCGGCTGATTGGGTAAATCCTTTACATTTATAATTACAGGATCGCTTACAACTTTTGCCTTTACAACTCGGTAATTATCAAAGAAATCATCGAAAAACCCTTGCTGTTTGCGCACCCTTTCACGTACTAAACAGGTTATTTCGAATGGATCGATTTTTATGGCGCCCAGTTGTTGAGGGAATAGAATAGTCTTTTTAAGTATACCAACCTGATATATTTTACCGTTATATACTTCGCGGGTAAAGCTAACCTGTGTTGGAACATTAATTTCTTTGGTCCAGAATCCTTCATATGTGGGCAGTTTTACATCATCAAACCCATTAAGAGGAACATTCTGACTTATATATAATTTGACAGTGGCAAGAATTTGTTCACCTTTTGAAACGTTTGTCTTGTCAACTGAAATATGTACAAAGAGGTTATCTTTGCTGATTGTTCCACTTGGTGTTTCATCCTGTTTCTGCTGATTTCCCTGTTGGGCCGACTGACCTGCTGCTTGTTGAGGCTGACCTTTTACTATCTGAATATTCAGACTGTTTGATTCATAAGTTTTTACACCGACCTTGATGGATGCAGGACGGATGGTAAATTTTCCTTCTTTTTTAGCCCTCAGAATAAAAATATACGAAAAACTTGATGTCTGAGTGGTTTTGCCATTTATAATTTGAATACTTGAACTCTGCGATGTAGATGGGCCCATGAGCACATCGAAATTCGATAAGTCTGGCAATTGCAGGTCTGAGCCGTTTTCATTCAATGTAAAACTTAGCCGAAATTGTTCACCTGCGGCGACTACTTCCGGGCCTTCCATGGTAAACTGAATGTTGTCGGCCATAGCCAAAAATCCAACAAACATTAAAATTATCAGTGTATTAAATTTTTTGATCATAATTCTATCCGGTATTCTTATTTCAAAAACACTTCAAAAATACTGTTTCATACTCCAAATTCCTAACTGCCACTTAATACATTGTCTGTCATTCAATCTTTAATGGTCATTATATTTGTTTATGTAACAGGCACTGAATGCAATTTACATGAAACAAATGAATTTTAACATCTCAAACTTCCGACTGATTGTTGAAATACTCTGTATTGAATATTACCAATCCTTATCGACATTTTTTGACTGAGCTTTCAGAGCCTGAACTTTTTTTACTTTCTCCTGAGTCTTCTTTTCACTATTTTCCAAAGCCTGCAACATTTGTTCAGCATTTTGTTTGGAAATCTTACTTTGCTGTTGTTGCTGTTTTTGTTGGTCCTGATTCTGCTTTTGTTGATCTTTATTCTTCTGATCTTTATCTTTATTCTGATCCTGCTTCTGATCCTTTTTCTGGTCTTTATTTTGATCTTTCTTCTTATCTTTATCCTGATCCTTTTTCTTATCGTCCTTTTTCTTTTGGTCCTTCTGTTTCTTTTTCATATTCATTGCATATAGAAGGTTATACTTTGTATCCAAATCATTCGGATTATTACGTAAAGCCTCTTTATATGCAGCAATACTTTCATCCAGTTTTTTATTCATCAGAAGAGAATTTCCCATATTATGCAATGCCCGGCCCTTTTCAAACTTGTCGGATGTCTTTTCGGCGATACCTTTAAATTTCTCAGCTGATTCTTCGAACTTATTTTGCTTGTATAACGCATCAGCGAGATTAAAATCCCATTTTGCTTCATTTGGTTTCTTTTCAATTGCTTTACGATATTCAATTTCAGCTTTATTGAATTGAACCGTGTCGGGCTTGCTTGTATCTTTCATAGCGGCCTCATAATATTTATTTCCCTGTCTGATGAATTTACGTTCATTCTGAGCCTGCATCGTTGTAACCCAGGCAAAAAGTAATAGTATTAGTAATTTTACGTGTCTCATAACTTTATTATTTTCTTTCTCCAAACAGATTGAAATTCTTTAAATATTTGTTTTTTCTCTCAAGTAAAAGAAAATCAAGGAATATCAGAAAGATCCCCAAACCAATAAAATATTGAAATTTATCGTCATAATCGGCATATATCTGTGTTTCAAGTTCAGTTTTTTCCATTTTATTTACTTCGCCAAACAAGTTATTTAAGCCAACCTGATCGTTATTCGCACGTATATATGCTCCTTTTCCTGCTTCAGCAATTTTTCGAAGCATTTGTTCATCCAACTTTGTAACAATTATATTACCCTGTCGGTCCTTGCGGTAACTTTTCTGTCCGTTAACATTAGCCGGAATCGGTCCTCCCTCAGGTAATCCCATTCCCAGTGTATAAATCACAATACCTTTTTTAGCGGCTTCTGTCGCTGCCCCTACAGGATCATCTTCATGATTTTCTCCATCGGTTATGATTATCATTGCCTTGCTTCCCAAAAATTGCGGACTAAATGATTTTACTGCGAGTTCGATGGCCACCCCTATGGCTGTTCCTTGTGTGGGAACCATATCAGGACCAACTGAATTCAGAAATAATTTCGCTGAAACATAGTCAGCAGTAATAGGTAGTTGTGTATAGGCATCGCCCGCAAACACAATCAATCCTATTTTATCGTTACTCAGTTTGTCTACCAATTGCGATATAGCTCGTTTGGCCCGTTCAAGCCGGCTGGGTAATATGTCTTCAGCCATCATGCTGTTAGAAACATCCAGTGCAATTATCAATTCAATACCTTTACGCTTTTCGGTCTTTAGCTTAGATCCAAATTGAGGACGGGCAATGCCTATTATGATGCTCCCCAATGCTAGCAATAATACGATGAATTTAATAATCGGTCGACTTGCACTCACATTTGGCATCAAAACAGATAAAATATCCTTTTGTCCGAATAGAGCCAATGCCTTTCTGCGTTGCTTTCTCGAACGCCAGAAAAAGGCAATTAGTACTGGTATTAACAGCAACGCGTATAAATAATGTGGATGTGCTATTCTAAACATTTTCTTAAGTTCAAAGTTTCAAATTACAGAGTGTTAATTCATGTTTTAATAAATGGAGCATTTACCCTCTTACCTTGTCGATTTAGGGTATAGTTCTGAAAATGGTTGATTTCAGAAACAACCCAAGTACAAGTAGTAAGGCTCCGGCCAAGGCATATTTGAAGTATTCTTCCTCTTTCTTGCTATATTCTTTGACATCGATCTTTGATTTTTCAAGTTTGTCAATTTCCTTGTAAATTTCAGTGAGCGTTTTGTTGTTGGTCGCTCTGAAATATTTACCATCGGTTGTTTCGGCGATTTTCTGTAATGTGGGCTCATCAATATCTACTTTCATATCCTGAACCTGCACTCCAAAAGGAGTTTGTACCGGGTATGGCGCTGTGCCAATAGTACCGATTCCAACAGTATAGACGCGAATGCCAAATGTTTTTGCAAGTTCGGCAGCTGTTACAGGGGCAATTTCACCCCGGTTATTTACTCCATCGGTGAGTAGAATAATGACCTTACTGATGGCTGTACTTTCTTTCAGGCGGGAGACTGCTGTTGCCAGACCGTTTCCAATGGCGGTTCCGTCTTCAATCATTCCACTTTCGATATTTCTGAAAAGATTAATAACTGTTGCATGATCGGTAGTGAGCGGACATTGTGTAAAGCTTTCGCCCGAAAATATGACAAGTCCGATTTTATCGTTTGGACGTCCCATAATAAATTGAGTGGCCACATCTTTTGCCGCTTCAATACGGTTAGGCTGGAAATCCATAGCAAGCATTGAACTCGATATGTCGAGAGCAATTACTATATCTATTCCCTCAGTCGTCACATTGGACCAGCTGTTTGATGATTGTGGACGAGCAAGAGCCATAATCAAAAAGGCCAGACTAAGTATGAATGATACAAAAACGCTGTGACGAAAGTAATATTTCCAACTCTTTGGGATTTTGACAAATCCCATATCTGAAGAAAACTGTATGCTGGCTCCTGTTTTCTTCTGCTTCCATAAGTACCATCCTATAATGGGAAGAAACAGCAGAAACAGGTAGAAAAATTCCGGGTTTTTAAAACTTATTCCATTCATCATGTTCATTCGATTATTGTGCGACTACTAATTTTTCTTCCTCAGGTCCTTCTGCCGTATTTGTCGGAGCTTTCAGCTCTTCTTTTTTGGTTTGATTGACAAAGAAATAGGCATTCATTAATGTCAGGTTGTTGTCGTCAGTTAACGGGGTGTATTTAGCAAATTTCACCAAATCAGCCAGACTCAGAATATGCTGTAGCTGGTCGAGTGAACTTCCGTCAATCAAATCCTTACTTTGTTTGAATGTTCCAAGGATTTCAGACGAAGTAAATTCCATTGCCTGAATATCGAACCGGTTTTGAATGTATATACGAATGGTATCAGCTACTTCAGAATAATATTGTTTGATTTTTTCCTTTTGCCAAAGTTGTTGTGCTTTTATACGGTCAAGTTCACGCAAAGCAATAATGTGTGCAGGTTCAGCAGGCTTTTCGGGTCTGCTGAATATGGAACCATTCTTTTTCTTCCAACGGATGTAGTAAAAAATGAAAAAGAGTAAGGCTGCAATAAGGATTATTCCGAGAATATAAGGTATGATTTCTTTTAATGAAAGCGGCGCTGAATAAACTGCCTTTATATCAACCGGTCCTTTTGTCGTATCTATTTTCATACCATGCACCCTGAAGGCTAAAGTTTGTGTCGCTGCTGAATCGAGTAGTTTACCATCTTTCAACCTGAAATAAAATGGTGGTATCTGGTGCATTCCACTGTCAAAGGAGGTGATAAAGATTTTCTGTGTCAGTTTCATGCGCTCTTTGTTTTCGAGTTTTATCGTATCGATTTTTGAGCGGTTCAACACTTCAAGATGTGAACTGAAGGTGTCGGCTATCTGTGGAAACTGAATTTTCAGATCCTTCGGTTTCTCAATCTCAAGAAGTATTTTCAGCCGGTCACCAATTAATATATGAGTTGAGTCGATGCTGGCCTTTACCATAACCTGTTGCCCTTTCAAGGCATTGATGCTGCCCGAAAATAAAACAATAAGTAGGATATATAGTAATCTGTGCTTCATTTCAAATGTATTTTTATCCGCGTTTTTTAAACAGACTAATCAATGCTTTGACGTAATCGTGGTTAGTGTTAATGCTGACATAATCTACACGACTCCTTTTGAAACTGTTGTCAAGTTCTGTTGACAAGTCTAACCACCATTTTCTGTAAATTGATCTCGCTTTTCGGTCCGAACTGTCAATCCAGGAGTAATTACCGGTTTCAGCATCTTTCAGTTTAATCATTCCGATATCGGGTAATTCAGTCTCACGATCATCGTAAATGCGAAGAGCAACAATATCATGTCGGTTATTTGCTATCGAAAGCGCATTTTCCAACGATGCCTCTTTTTGAATGAAATCAGAAATTACAAATGCCGTACAACGTTTCTTAATGGCATTTGTCAGATATCGGATTGCTCCCGAAATATCAGTTCCTCTGGCTTCAGGTTCAAAATCAATCAACTCGCTGATGATTCGCAAAATATGGCTACGTCCTTTTTTTGGAGGAATAAACTTTTCAATCTTATCTGAAAAGAAAATCACCCCAATTTTATCATTGTTCTGAATAGCCGAAAAGGCCAGAATGGCTGAAATTTCAGTTATCGTATTTTTCTTGAGTTTATCCATCGATCCAAACTCGCGTGATCCGCTTACATCAATCAGCAACACCACGGTCAGTTCGCGTTCCTCTTCATAAACCTTGACAAACGGCTTGTTATACCGGGCGGTTACATTCCAGTCAATGTTACGGATGTCATCGCCAAACTGATATTCACGAACTTCGCTGAAGGCCATTCCACGCCCTTTAAATGCACTGTGGTACTCGCCTGCAAAAATATTGCGGCTCAATCCACGTGTTTTTATTTCTATTCTCCGGACTCGTTTTATTAGTTCGCTTGTTTCCAAAACAGTTAAATTTAATGTTAAAGTTCACAGGCCAATTGGTCATTGATGGTCATAATAAACTCATTGATAGTCATTCATAGGAAGAATTATAAAGAATGACATGAATCATATGACAATTTATGACATGAAATAAATGACTTCTTCTGTTATGGCACTTCAACCGTATTTAATATTTCAGTAATTATTTCTTCGGAGGTAATGTTATTAGCTTCAGCTTCATAGCTCAATCCAATACGGTGACGCATTACATCAAGGCAAACTGCACGAACATCCTCAGGAATTACATAGCCACGTCGTTTGATGAATGCAAAAGCCTTTGCAGCCTGAGCCAGACTGATACTTGCACGTGGTGAACCTCCGTAGGAGATCATATCCACATATTTGTCGAGCTTGTAAGCTTTCGGGTCACGGGTTGCAAAAACTATGTCAACTATATATTTCTGGATCTTTTCATCCATGTAAACATCTTTCACTACATCACGGGCCTTTAGAATATCTTCAGGGCGCATTACTTTTGATGCAACCGGGAATATTTTCATCAGATTCTGCTGAATAATGAGTTTTTCTTCGTCCTTTGAAGGATATTTTATCACAACTTTCAGCATAAAACGGTCAACCTGTGCTTCAGGCAACGGATAAGTTCCCTCCTGTTCAATCGGATTCTGGGTTGCCATTACCAGGAATGGTTCCTCTAGTTTATAGGTTGTTTCACCGATGGTAATCTGACGTTCCTGCATGGCTTCAAGCAAAGCAGACTGCACCTTGGCAGGAGCCCGGTTGATTTCATCCGCTAATACGAAGTTGGTGAAAATCGGACCTTTCTTGACAATAAATTCTTCCTTTTTCTGACTATAGATCATCGTGCCTACCAAGTCAGCTGGCAATAAATCAGGAGTAAACTGTATGCGGGCATATTTGGCATCAATACTGGTGGCAAGGGTATGTATTGCAAGCGTTTTTGCCAATCCCGGAACACCTTCCAATAAGATATGACCACCGGACAAGAGTCCAATTAAAAGGCTTTCAACCAAATGTTTTTGTCCTACAATTACTTTGTTCATCTCCATGCTGATGATGTCGACAAACGAACTTTCTCTTTGAATTCTTTCGTTCAATTCACGAATATCAACTGTTTGATCCATATTTTTAAGATAAATGATTTAATTGTTTGTTTTTTTTGAGAACACGAAAATAAGGTATCCTAGAATGAAAAAGGATAAATTTTCGTTAAATTTTGTTAAGCTATTTTAACCTGAGAGGCGGCAAATTTAATAAATTCGATGATCTTTAACAGAATATGATTTCACTTTTTTTACTTTTGTCAAAAACAATTCATTGACACAAAGGTATTTTATAGAACTTGCTTACAAAGGCACCAATTTTCATGGATGGCAAATTCAGCCCAACGCAGAGTCTATTCAGGAATGTCTCGAAAAGGCTTTGTCGGTTATTACCCGTGAAGCCATAGTCGTTACAGGTGCCGGGAGGACTGATACAGGAGTCCATGCCAGTTATTTTGTAGCCCATTTTGATTCATCTAAAACCAATCTTGATCATCCCGGTTTTGTATTTAAATTGAATAGTTTTCTGGGTAAAGAAGTAGCTGTATACTTCATCTCGAAGGTTAACTCTGAAGCACATGCCCGTTTTGATGCTACTTCAAGAATCTATCAATACCACCTAAACTTAATAAAAGATCCTTTCTGTATCGAAACATCCTGGTATTTTTCCAGGCAGCCTGATTTGCTGAAAATGAATGAGGCCAGTAAAATTTTATTTGAATATACTGATTTTACCAGTTTCAGCAAACTGCATACCGATGTTAAAACCAATAATTGTATAATTTCCCTTGCAGAATGGACTCAGGTAGGTTCGGATGTTGTTTTTACCGTAAAGGCCGACCGGTTTCTCCGAAATATGGTACGTGCACTCGTTGGAACAATTCTTGAAGTCGGTATAGGTAAAATCAGTCTCGCTGAATTCTGTCAAATTATTGAGCAGAAAGACCGTGGTGCAGCTGGTTTGTCTGTTCCTGCACACGGGTTATTTCTGATTGATATTGAATATCCTGAAAGTATTTTTGTTCGAAAGAAATAGGGAATAATCTTGAACTGTCAGGTTTTTAAGCCTGACAGTTCTGTAAACGGTTACCAGATCCTTACAATCTTATCCTCCGGTCTCCACATTTTATCGCCTTTCTTCACCCCAAATGCCTGATAGAATTCCGGCATATTTGAAAGTGTACCAATCACACGGAAACTTGCAGGTGAATGTTCATCACTGCGTACCTGGTTGGCTATAGCTTCAGGCCTCATGTTGACCATCCAGGCCAGGGCAAAGCCCAGAAAGAAACGCTGATCAGCGGAAAGGTTGGCAATCATCTGTTTATCCTGATACTGTCTGGTTTTTTGAAACGCCTGGTATCCCATGATGATTCCACCCAAATCAGCAATGTTTTCGCCCTGTGTGAGTTCACCGTTAATGTGAAGACTATCTATCGGGTTATATTGGTTGAATTGCTCTACAATCATTTTGGTTTTACTGTAAAACTTTGTACTGTCTTCCTTTGTCCACCAATTTCTAAGATTTCCTTTCTCGTCAAATTTACTTCCCATGTCATCAAATCCATGGGTCATTTCGTGACCGAATGTTGATCCGCCAATTATTGAGTAAAGAATGGCATCATCAGCCATTTTACGTTCGTACCCCGGCACTATGATATTACAGGCTGGAACCACCAATTCATTGTTCGAGGGGTTATAATAGGCATTGTAGTTTTGTGGTTGCATATCCCATTCGGTCCGGTCAACCGGTTTCCCAAACTTGGAGATCATATAATTAAAATGCCAGTGATTGGCATTCATTGCATTTTCTGCGTACGATTCCCTGTCAATCTTCATGCTGCTAAGGTCTTTCCATTTGTCTGGATAACCCACCTTCATGATCATTGCGCCAAGCTTATTTAAAGCTTTTTCTTTCGTTGGATTGCTCATCCAGTCCAGGTTTTTAATCCTTTCAGCATATACACTTTTGATAGCATTACCAATTTCAACCAGCTTTTCTTTTGTTCCAACCGGAAGATATTCTGCGACATAGACCTGACCAATCAATTCACCCAGGTATCCATCGGTTTGTTCAACTACCCTTTTCCAGCGGGGTTTAGGTTGTTTGACTCCCCGAAGTGTTTGCGAGTAGAATTTAAAGACTTCAAGATAAGTCTCATCATCAAGGTAGGATGCCAGACCCCTGATTAGCTGATATTTGAGGTAGTTTTTCCATACTTCCAACGGAAATGTTTTCAGGCTCTTGTTTAGGGCGGTAAGGTATTCAGGTTGCCCGACGATAACGGTATCAACCTTTTGTAGTCCCGTTTCCTGATTGAACAACTGCCAGTCAAAATTGGGGGTTAATTCAGTAAGCTGTTTAAATGAGAGTTTAGTGTAGTTTTTCAGGGGATCACGCGTATCTTCCTTTTTGCGTGAGGCTAATGCCATCGAAGTTTCAAGCTTCATGATCTCCTCAGCAGCTGATTTGGCCTTCTTTTGATCGTATTTCAGAAGGCTGAATATATTTCCAACATGCTGTATAAATTTCTCCCTGATCTTCACTGTTCGCTCATCTTTTTCGAAATAATACGAACGATCAGGTAAACTGAGTCCACCCTGCCAAATTGTAACTGCATTTTTACTGCTGATTTTGCTGTCCTGACCAACACCAAATCCAAACATTGGGGAGGCAGCCCCACGATGGATAAATGCAGCAGCTGTAAGGAGTTGCCTGATGTCTTTCACCTCTTCAATCTGATCGAGATATTTCTTTATAGCTGAAATTCCATTTTTATTCAAATTGATGCTATCCATTCCTGAAAAGTAGAAATCACCAATCTTTTGTTTGTTACTTCCCTTCTCCGATAAATTAGCTGCGCTTGTTTTGCAGATTTTCAGGATTTGAGAATTAATCGTATCCTGAATCAATTGCCAGATTCCGCTGCTTTGTTCGCTGGCGGCAATTGGGTTACTCTTAAACCATTTACCGTTGGCATAATTGAAGAAATCATCTCCTGCGTGGTAACTGGTGTCGATATGCGAGGCAAGCGGATCAATGTTCGAAGACTTGTCATTTCTTCCTGTCTGACAGGATATTGAAGTTAAGAGCAGTACTGAAAAGAGAATAGAGTTAGTCAGTTGTTTCATTTCTGTCATAATTTGATCTGTAATTCATTTAGGATATTATTTAAGTGCACAAGATAGTTAATGCAATGTAAAAATAAGTTCCGGGAATAATGAATTTATGGATTTGCTTCAGAAAACAGTTTTATAACATAAGAGAACAATGATATAAAAGAACAGTTTAGCTTTCTTACTTGTGTTATCATTTGTAGTTTTGGCATTTTATAATAAACAACAGGTCTAAATTATCCCAAAGTTCAAATGAAAAACTTTTTAACCCATTACCTTGAAGAAGAAAGAAAGAGAAATGAGGATAAGATTTCTTCTCTTGGCCCGGTTGTTACTATTTCACGAGAGTGTGGATGTTCAGCCAAACGAATTGCTACCAAACTCTCCAAGATACTAACCGGATATAACTACTTGTCGGAAACCAAAACTGAAGTTGAATGGAATTGGGTAAGCAAGGATCTTTTTGATGTTGCAGCCAGCGAACTTGAAATGGAACCTGAAGAAATCAAGAATGTAATGTTAGGCGAGGTCAGGCGCAGTATACATGAAATTGCCACCGCATTCTCACCTTCAAAGGTTTATGATTCGGAAGACCAGCAAGTGATTGATACAATTAAAACTGTGGTTCGGAATATCGCAGAAGCCGGTCATTACATCATCGTTGGCCGTGCTGCCAGTGTTATTGCACAGGATATTCCCCGCCGGTTAAGTATTCGATTGCAGGCCCCGCTTGAATGGCGAATCAACCGGATCATGCAGATCAGTAATCTGTCCTGGGCCGAAGCAGAGGAATATGTAATTGAAATTGACCGTCAGCGCAACCTGTTTGTTGAACACGTAGCCGGCCGCAAACTGGATAGCTGTGACTTTGACTTGATTTTTAATTATTCAACTTTTACCGATGATCAGATTGTCGAAGTGATTGTGAATGTACTGAAGAACAAAAAAATCATCTCGAATTCGGAGGAAGATTAATTCCAATGGAAAGATAAAACCGCTCTAAATCTTTACTTCCAAAGCACAGGTAAAAGTGCATTGCTGAAGTTGGTTTGCAGACCAATTCCAACGAACCAAATGGTGTAATTCATTTGGACACAGATCCCATCCTCATACTTTTCAGAAAGGATTGACTCTATTCACAGCCAAACTTCTGTCAAACTTCTGTCATACCTCTGTCGTATCTCTGTCGTACCACTATCGTATATAATTCGTAACATATTCGAATTTGTTACGAATTTGTTACGAATTATATACGATAGTGGTACGACAGAGATACGACAGAGGTATGACAGAAGTAAAAGGTAATACAGGTGGAATTCTATATCCATTCAATAGTAGTACTGTAGAAAAGACGGAGATATAGATCTGCGAAGGAGAACTTAATTGTTGTCAAATATTTATTAATACTAGCAATTTATTTGATCATTTATATACAAAGGGACTTAGAATATATCAGCCGGTACAGATTGTAATCCGAACCGGCTGAAGGTGCTGTCTTGCTGAAAGTTCAGACGTTGTTCTGGTAGAATTATTGTTTCAATAGTTTTATCACTTTAAATTGGGTTCCCTGCCTGATTTCAGCTAAATAAGTGCCAATGGCAAGATTGCTTCCGACTTTAATGGAACTGTTGCCCGGAACATTTTGCTGGTTGGCAATGATCCTTCCCTGCAAGTCCATAATTCGAAGCGAAATGCTTTCTGAGGAATTCGTTGAAATAACAAGTTCGAATTCGTTGTTGCTTGGGTTGGGCTTTACAAGAACCTGTAATTCATTTTCAGAATTTGCAGAAACATAAGCATTGACCAACAGGCTTTTTGCGGTCGGCTGAACCAAAGGTTCTGTTGTGGCTGAAAATGCAATCTGTTTACCATTGTTGGAAACACAAGGGTTGTAATTACCAAGGTCCGGACCTCCTAATCCACAGACTAATGTTGGTGTGCCACCTCTAACCGAAATAGAATAGATATATTCAGGATATGTGCCAGGTGCGGGAGTAGGTGAATTAGGGGGCAGATCTCCATAGACAACGCTTTTACTGTTATTCGACCAGGAAGGTGAATCACCGGTTTTAGTGAGTTGAATTGGATTGCCTACCGGTTGGCCTGAACAATTTACTTTTAAAATCCAGATCCCTCCCAGATTCCAGTCATCATAGGCTATATATTGTCCGTTGGGTGACCAAACCGGGTTTTCACCACCATATACAAGAGATGTTTCCGAGCCATCTGCCAGTTTTTTAGTCTTGATGCAGTTTGTATCATAGTCGAAGAAAACAATATAATTACAGTTAGGTGACCAATCTGCAAAGATGCCATTTTCCCTCACTAAAGTTGGGGTTCCTCCTCTTGCTGGAACAGTATAAATATTATACCAGTCATCAAACATGATTTTCTGTCCATCAGGAGCCCAGGCTACATCATTACCATTTTCCCCGCCTTTCAAAAGAGTGCTTATCCCGGTTTTCAGATCGGTTATATAGAGAGTCTGAGTCCCGTCCATAGCATCTGACTCATATGCTATTTCTTTGGAGTTTGGAGACCAGCTTGGATTGTATTGGCTTTGATCAGCAATAGAGCTGACCTGTGTATAGGTTCCTTTCAATACATCATACACATAAATGTTATGATAGGGCTGTGCAGACAACCTATTGCTGACCAGGAGCAACAGTATGAGAAAGGAAACCCATTTTATAAATCGTAAATATCCGGTTTTCATTGTTTTATAATTTTTTGTATTGATACTAATGAATGTATATCTATCAAAATAAGCCTATAAAATAGACACAGAGACAAGCAGACATACTTTATGTTTCCATTATTGTATTGCAGGGTGGTGATTGGTCAAATGCCTCAAAAAGAAACCATTCAAAGAAAACAATTGCCAGTGTCTTCATAAGTTCAACTTCTTTTAACACAAACATTAAATGAAATGCATACTAACCAAATAAGATCTTATCTTTTGTAATCATAGAAATACACTTGAACAAACTAAATAAGTTGTTGACATTGAGAGGGAAACAACAAGTTGTTACTATCAGATTTAAATATAATTTTCGAAATAAGGATAAGTAATACTTGTTGTTTTTTGATCAGAATATTTCATTATTTGATTTTTTTTTTTACAATTTTAAACCAGAAGTTTCATACATATGGCTGCAATAATGCAAACCTTGAATATTTCCAGACAGAAACAGAAATTATATAGAAAAACAATTCATCGTATTGAACTTTCACCTATAGGTTATCGAGGACTTCGAATAGGATTACTATTTATCAACCAGAAATGAATATTCTTTGTCCCCGGCAGTTAAAATAACTTCATAGTTTCCACTTTCCAATCTGGAAAGGTTCATCCCTTCTGTTACATTAAAAGTTTTATCGAGTTCTTTTGAGTATAATAGCTTATTTCCTTTCAGGAAATACAGCATCAGGTTATCTTTTGGAAAATTCAGGTAAGTACATCTTAAAATTCCATCCTTATATCCAAAATAAGGTTTAATAGTTGTTATTTCTTTACCAACCTTAACACCATCTATTGTTTTTCGGAACTTTCGTTCAGTGGTAATATCCTGACTCATCACTTTTACTTTATATTTACCATCCTGCAATTGAGTAAGATCAAATTCATGAAGGTAATCTTCGATTGGTTCAAGGTCTTCTTTGGAATAAACAATTCGACCTTCTTCATTTATAATTGAAATGTTGTAATTGCTATTACAGCATGTTAATACGGCAATCACTGCCTTTTTCCCAGACACAGGAAGAATATTTACCCTCAGGTTTCCTGCAGCGAAGATGTTGCCCGCAAAAGCGGCCAATGCTAATACCAGTGTTACTTTTAAAATTGTTTTCATGGCTTTAGTTTTAAATTGTTTAATTTTCACTCGTTGACCCTGTAGGGAAACAACAAGTGATTACTTTTCTAATCCAGGTATAAATTTCAGGAAAAGAGCGGGATAGTAATTACTGTTTTTTGACCAGGAAATTTCGTTATTTGATGTTTTGTTACAATCCTGCACCGGGAGTTTCATTTTTTGATCAGTGCAATAGCTAAATTGAAAATATCGTCAATTTTGATGCAGATAAACTACTATTTGAAAAGGAAATGCCGTATTGCCTAAAGTGGAATCTGGAGGAGGTCGTTTTTATGAGCCGGGGCATCATCATCTACTTTTTAACAGCATGTATTTTATTGAAATAGGGGGTTAATCCCATTTGTTCGATTAAAGCGAGATAACGTGGTTCTGACCAAAGGGCACCATAATCGGCATAGTCAATGATAATTCTATCGGGTAATTCATCGTAATGGCAACTCCCTTTATAATCGGCCGTGTGTTCCTTTATCAATTTCTCGAGAACGTTTAACGCATCATTTTTTCTTCCGAGTATAGTATACAAACTTGTCAGAAACCAAGTATCACAAAATGCAAATGATTTTGAAAGTTCCGATTCAATGGCCAGGTTTATGACGCCTTTCATACCGGATTCCTCATATATTTTGTGAATCCGACTGGCATATCTTGCTGAGTTTTCATTGCTGAGCAAATAAATCTTAAGTGCATCAAGTGCTTTGGCATCTTCGCCCTGTATAAAACAGATTACGAACAATCGCTCATTATAAATGAAATTCATGCCAGGTGAGACCGCAATGGTGCGGATGTATTCTTTAATTGCATTACTGAAATCACATTGCATGAAATAATAATCAGCGCTTACCCAATTCCAGAGAATATAGAAGGGATCAAGCTCTAAGCCTTTGTTTATTTCTTTCCGTGCTTCTTCTTTTTCCCCAAGAGTGTGCAAAAGATCTGAATAATAAAAATGAGCCTCCGCAGAGTTTGGATTCAATGCAATCGCCAGTTTGAATTCCTTCCTTGCTTCTTCCCATTTCCATTCGCCATAATTTAAAAGCTTGCCCAGGACTACATGTGCTTCACAGAGATCGGAATCCAGTTGAAGAGCCTGCATAACCAGCTTTTTGCTTTGGGCATATTCTTCCATCCGGGGTAGCCATGCAAACCAGGCACTCACCCAATAAAAATCTGCTAATCCTGTGTAAGCCAATGCAAACCCTGCGTCCTTCCTGATGGATTTTTCGAAATACGCCTTGCTTACTTTCACATCTGCTTCTGTTCTTTTCTTTATGAAAAAGCGTCCCAGTAAATAGGAATCATAGGCTTCAGCACTCAGAGTGGGTATTTTTTCAATCAGGGCAGTTTCCCGTGGGGAAAGAACTGCATTAAGTTCGTCGGCAACTTTTTTTGCAATCTCGCTTTGTGTCTCGATAAGATCTGTAGTTTCGCTTTCAAATTTTTCAGACAACACATGCTGATCAATTCGGGCATCTATTAATTGTACAAAAATTTCGACCTTATTCCCAGACCTGGATACACTTCCTTCGAGTACATAATTAACATTCAGCATTTTTGCAATTTCGGGAATAGTCATTGGTTTCTCCCTGAATTGTTCTGCAGTAGTTCTCGATACTACGCGTAGTTCTGAGATTTGGAACAGAAGATTAAGGATGTTTTCAGTAATTCCATCGGCAAAATATTGGTTGTCAGCATTGTTGCTAAGGTTCTTAAAAGGGAGTACGACAATTGATTTCTCAAAATTATTACTGATTTTTCCCCTTTTGAAAATGGAATTCTTAGAGAAAAGCGTGTGAAAAAGAAATACACCGAGCAGAATAGCCAAAATACCAATCAGAATAATAAGGACATTTTTGATGCTTAATTTAGAGGAACCGGGTTTGACGTTTTTGTAGAGTTCAGTTTTAAGTATAGGTTCCTGTTCCGTCACTTGTGTATTCTCCTGATTCCCTGAATTTACGGTTGAATCTCTTTTTTTGACCTCTCCGGGCGGGTATCCAAATCGTTCGTGGAAGCTTGTATTGAAATAGGCCGGGCTACCGAAACCCACCATAAAGGCAACTTCTGCTGCGGTAAGCTGATTCTGTTGAAGCAGGTCCAACGCCTTTTGCAGCCGGACTTCGCGGATAAAATGGTTGACTGATTTTTGGGTTATTGCATGTAATCTCCTGTTAAGTGCAGAATGGCTTATACCCGTTTCCCGACAAAGACTTTCGATGTCGAAATTCTCGTTTTCCAGGTTTGACAGGATAATTTCCCGAAGCATTCGGATAAATTCCTCATCTACAGCACGAGCTAAGTTCATGTTGCAATTCAATCTTTTAGATTATCCTAAATATAGTGAAATTTGTAATGAAAAACAAGGTGATTTATTTTCATTATGTGGTTGTTTTGTAAATCTAAACTGCCTCTTGATTTGTTTAAATAATCAAATCAATAAATACAGCAATAATGGCATACACTTTGGAAATTGGTAGTCAGGCTCCTGATTTTAGCCTTAAAGCCACAGACGGAAAGAACTATAAACTCAGTGATTTCGCGGATAGTAGTTTTTTAGTGATTTTCTTTACCTGTAATCATTGCCCGTATGTCCTGGGAAGCGACGAAATTACAAGGCATTCAGCCAATCAGTTTCAATCGTCCGGGGTAAGCTTTGTTGCAATCAATTCGAACAGCTCGAATACCTATTCAGAAGATAGTTTTGAAAACATGGTTCACCGGATGAATGAAAAGCACTTTCCCTGGGTTTATCTTTATGACGAGACTCAGGAGATTGCCATCGCATACGGAGCCTTGAGAACACCTCATTTTTTTGTCTTTAATAAAGAAAGGAAGTTGGTATATACTGGTCGGGCTGTAGATCAACCACGCGAACCGTCGAGAATTACAGTTAACGATCTTGAGCGCGCTTTGAGTGAATTGGTTGCTGAACGTGCAGTTTCGGTACCGGTGACCAACCCTATAGGTTGTACAATTAAATGGGAAGGGAAAGAAAAACATTGGATGCCACCTGAAGCATGTGACCTGGTGTAATAAATTATAAGTTTTTGTCATTGAACTTAAGTGAATGTATGCGAAGAAATGAATTAGTCGTTGATAATTTGGTTATTATTGCAAGCTGATAGCTATTACACCTTCAATTACAAAGCTTATTCTTTAATCGCATGTGTGGTATTTGTGGAATATTCAGAAAAGATAATCCTTCAGATGTTGTTGGTCAGATTTATACTATTAATCAGTCTATACGACACAGGGGACCTGATGATGAGGGTTATTTAATTGTAAATAAAGATACTTTAACTGTATTGGCTGGTAAAGACACTCCAGTAGAGGTGTTAAACTCAAATCTTTCGTATTGTCCCAATGACTCAATTGATTCTTTTTCAGGGAATGGGTTTCTGGCTTTAGGACACAGAAGGCTGTCAATCATAGATATTTCAGCAAAAGGGCATCAACCCATGTGCTCTGACAATGACCAATTATGGATTGTCTTCAACGGTGAAATATACAATTATATCGAGTTAAGGGAAGAATTAAAACTGAAAGGTTATTCCTTTAAAAGCAATTCCGATACAGAAGTAATCATCCATGCCTGGCATCATTGGGGAAAGAAATGTGTGGACCATTTTAACGGGATGTGGGCTTTTGTAATTTATGACCGGAAAGAAAACATACTCTTTGGCTCACGGGATCGGTTAGGGGTTAAACCCTTGTACTATAACAGGAATCAGGAACAGTTCATCTTTGCTTCGGAACAAAAGGCGTTAGTCAAATGCAAGTTTGTGAATACTTCCCTGAATGAAAAAGCTGTATTCGATTACCTTGTATTAAGTCATGGACAATCAGAGCATGAAGGGTTCTTTAAAGGTATCGTGGAGTTAGGCGCTGGACATTGTTTTGTGTTAAGTCTAAATAATCTGAAATTTGAAACCTACTCTTACTTTTCTACTCTTGATATTGCAGAAAATAAAAATATACGTTCCGATAAATTAGAAACGGGCGAGTTACTGGAAATTCTAAAAAGAGCAGTTGTCATTCGCACGCGTTCGGATGTGCCTGTAGGAGCATGTTTAAGCGGGGGGATAGATAGTTCGTTTATTGTGATGATCCTAAGTGAATATTTAAAAGAACAACAACATAAATATGTGCCCAAAGTCTTCACTGTAGCTTTCCCCGGATATGATTTTAATGAGGAACGCTGGGCAAGGAAAGTAGTTGATAATTCCACAGTAGAATGGCATATTACTAATCCAACAGGGGAAGACTGGCTGGAAGATTTGAACTCAATGCTTTATGCCGCTGATTCTCCGATGTTATCTACAAGTACCTATGCGCAGTACCGTGTTATGAAGCTTGCTACTGAAAACGGGATTAAGGTTTTGCTTGATGGGCAGGGAGCCGATGAACTGTTTGCCGGTTATTCGCATTTCGATAATACGTATTACAATGAATTAGCGCAATCTTTAAAATTTATAACACTTTTTCGGGAAATGTCACTTCAGGGTGGATTGAATAAGGGCCTGAAGAATTGGATTTATTCAAATCTTCGTTTTATGATGCAGAACCTGCCTTCAGGATTGTCAAAGCCTGCTTATGAGCATTTTGTACCGGATTTAAAGTATATAAGGCCTGAACTTAAGAATCAGTTTAAGGAACGGTTCGGACATCTCAATTTTCCTTTTGGAACAAATTTGAATACAGTGCTTAAGCAATGCACGGGTGGGGAAGACCTTGCGATGATGTTGCGTTTAGAGGATCGGATGTCGATGAACTTTTCGGTTGAATCGCGTATCCCATTTTCGGATGACCTTGCACTGATTCAGTATGCACTTTCATTACCTTCGGGTTACAAGATAAAAGATGGAATGCGGAAATCTATCTTAAGGCAGGCAGGAAAAGGAATATTGCCGGATGAGATAACTGTTCGTAAGGACAAAATTGGTTTTCAGGCTCCTGAACAATCCTGGCTGAGAAGTCTGAAAGAAAATATACCGGATTTACTGGAGTCAAATGTCAATGAATTTATAAATGTTGATTTGCTGAAAAAAGACTTTGATCAGATGATTTCGACTGGAAATGAAGTTGTTGGTACGCGCCTGTTAAGATGCATTTTCTTTTCACAATGGCGGAAAATATATAATATCTGATTATTCCTAAAATCTTAACTATTTTTGACTTTCAGGTAAGATTTAATAACCCGACGAATCCTTAGCTATGAAGAGTATTAGAAAATATATCACCAATATTTCAGCTTTTCAGTTTATTCAATTGCTTAGGTTTGCTACACTTTTTTTGTTAGGTGTAGTCTTCGCGCATCACTATTCGAAACAAGAGATCGGTCAATATGAAGTGATGCTTTTTATTGCCAGTGCTGTCAGCTTTTTCTGGTTGAGTGGAATTTTGCAAACATTCCTGTCATTGGCCAAGGATGAAGAAACTTCAACCGGCAATTCAGCTAAATCATCACATTATTTTAATGGATTTGTTCTGTTAGTTTTCTTCAGTACACTGGCAGTTTTGTTTTTAATCGTTTTCAGGCATCAGGTTCAGGAATTGCTAAATGGTTCTAATCAAATTCCCTATTTCAACTGGCTTTTGGCCTACCTATTTCTGTCGTCTCCATCTAATTTAATTGAATATCTGTTTTTAAGCAAAAGCAAACCTGGTCATATTATTGTATATGCACTGGTTTCTTATGGTCTCCAGTTCATTTTCCTGACCATTCCTCCATTGTTGGCCTTGCCTATAGAATATTCAGTTTTCGGATTGATTGCGATTAGTGCTCTGCGTTTTATTTTTCTTATAATCATACTGGGAAAGTATTCACAATTTACGCTCTCTTTTCCTTTTCTAAGGGAACACATTAAGCTGGCTTATCCTCTCATTTTTAGTTCGTTGCTTAGTGGCTCAGGTCAGTATATTGATACTGCTATTGTTACTCATTTTTTCAATACTGAAATGTTTGCCATATTCAGGTATGGGGCCAGGGAATTTCCATTGGTAATCATTCTCGCTAATTCTTTCAGTCTGGCAATGATTCCTGAGTTTTCCAGATTATCGATGACTGAATGTCTGGTTAAGATAAAGACCAGTTCACTGATGCTGATGCATATCTTGTTCCCGATAACGGCAGTACTTATTATTGCCTCTAATTGGTTATTTACCTTCTTCTTTACTGCAAGTTTTTCGTTAAGTGCCAAGATCTTCAATATCTATTTGCTACAGATTGTCTTCCGTTTAATCTTCCCGGAGACCATCTTAATTGGGAAACGGATTACGAAAATATTTCTTGCAGTTTCGTTTGCTGAGATTGTATTAAATGTTGCATTAAGTTTGTTCCTGGTTCGCTTGATTGGAATAACAGGCATTGTCTATGGTACTTTCCTTGCAAACCTTTTCGAGCGGTTTGTTTTGATTGCAATCGTAAAGCATAAATTAAAGGTGAATATTCATGAATATATACCGGTTGGCTGGTATCTGACCTATAGTATTGCAATTTTGACAGTTTACTATGTAGTAGATTTTTGGATCTATCCCTTGTCCTGAAATGAAATTTTACATTCAATTTATTCAATATGGATTTTATTATAGATGACCCGCAACGCGAACAGGAATTTCGTCAGCTTCTGACTAAAATCCAGTTAGCTAAGAATGGCGAAACTACGGATCAGATGAAACAACATGGTCTAATTTACAGAATTAATTGGGGTGCTTCTATTATATCGTTACGGGAAATTGCCTTGCAATATCGTCCGAATCATTTATTGGCACTGAAACTCTGGAATAAAAAATGGCGTGAGACGATGATTCTGGCTGCCATGCTTGATGTTCCAAAAGAAGTTACTGAAGAACAAATGGATTATTGGACTAAGAGTCTGGAAACAGCAGAGATCGCAGAAGTGCTGAATACTTATTTATGGGTTAAAACAAAATTTGCCTTTATCAAATCACTGGAATGGTGCCGGGGGAAAAAGCATCTGGTCCGGTTTGCAGGTCTTCATCTGATGGGGCGACTAGCCTTGGTTGAAAAGTCTGCCATGGATGAACTTTTTGAACCCTTTTTCGACGTTTTGTCACCTTTGGCAAAAGACCCGAATTTAAAACTTATTTTTTATCGATCTTATCTTTTGCTCGGGATGAAGAGTAAAACAATGAATGAAACGGCTATTTTGTTTGCTAAAGAATTGAAAGATGTTGATTCAGAGGATAGTAACAGTCTGGCGGATATGATTCTTTCAGAACTTACAAGTCCATATGTACAGGAGTCATTTGTTAAGAATACTTAACAATGGCTGCATTTTTGGCAAGTCTTCTTATTTTTGGTACAGTTTTTATATTATTGAATCGAAATTAAAACTTTTAAACAATGGATATTACAAAATCATCGAACCCGGTATTCGGGAAGAACATATTTAATCAGTCAGCTACCAGTACAGACGATGGAGTGATGACCGTAAACGGAACGATCAACAAAACTGGCTTAATGCTGATGATTGTCATTTTTGCTGCCACATTTACCTGGCGTAAATTTTTTGGTGCTATTGATCCCGCTGTTCCGGGAGCATTGCCATCCGGAGTTATCGGCTGGATGATCGGAGGAGCAATTGGTGGTTTTATTCTGGCACTGATTACAACATTCAGTCCACGCCGTGCAGCTATGACTGCCCCTATTTATGCAGTTTTTGAAGGATTATTCCTGGGCGCAATTTCAGCCATGTTTGAAGCGATGTATCCGGGATTGGTCATGCGTGCAGTAATGCTGACATTTGGCGTATTTGTTATCATGCTTGTATTGTTCCGTACCGGGACTATACGTGCAACTGAAAAATTCAGAACTGTAATCTTTGCTGCTACTGGCGGTATTGCATTAGTTTACATGGTCAGTTTTATTGCAAGTATGTTTGGCGCTCATTTCAGCTTTATGTATGGAAATGGCCTGATGGGTATAGGATTTAGTCTGGTAGTCGTAGTCATTGCAGCTCTCAATCTGATTCTTGATTTTGATATGATTAAGCAAGGAGCCAACGCTCGTGCTCCAAAGTATATGGAATGGTATGGTGCTTTTGGGTTGATGGTAACCTTAATATGGCTATATCTCGAAATGCTTCGTTTGCTTTCGAAATTATCGAGTCGCAATTAATAATTGTGATCCAGGAAGATAAATTATTTGACAGGGACTTTAGTCCCTGTTTTTATTTTCTGCCTATTTATGCTAATTTCGACAGATTATACGAAAACCCGGAAACTTGATATGGAAATTATTCAGGTAATTGATAGAAAAACGATTGAAGCATTTCATGAGCTTCCCCTCCAGATCTATAAAGATGACAAAAACTGGGTGTCACCACTGAGGATGATGATTGAAGATATTTTCAATCCACTAAAGAATGCAGGATTTATTAATGGAGATGCACGAAGGTGGCTGGTAAAAGACAATAATCGAGTTATTGGACGAATTGCAGCATTTTTCGATCGCAATAAAATTGTTGAAGGCAATGAACAGGCCGGGAATATTGGATTCTTTGAATGTTATAATAATTTTGAGGCCACAAAAATACTTTTTGATACGGCCAGGGACTGGTTAGAAAGTGAAGGTTTCACAGCAATGGACGGACCTGTAAATTTCGGAGAGAATTTCTTTAACTGGGGCTTATTGGTTGATGGGTTTGTGCAGCAAGGTTTTGGAATGCAATACAACCCATCCTATTACAGACAGCTTTTTAAAGAATACGGATTTCAAACCTATTACCAGCAATTCAGTTATCACCTTGATGTTGTCAGTCCTGATTTGCCTCAGAGATTCTGGGAGATTGCAGCATGGGTTGCTAAAAAGAAAGATTTTCATTATAAAACATTCTCGTTTGAAGATCAGGATCGGTGTATCGATGATTTTATAACCATCTATCAGCAGGCATGGGACAAACACAGTAATTACAAGTCGATTGACCCTAAAGATTTGAAAACTCTTATAAGGGACTCCAAAATGGTGATTGAGGAAGAATTTATCTGGTATGTTTATTATAAAGATGAGCCCATTGCATTCTTTATGATGATTCCTGATTTGAACCAGATTTTACAACATATCAAATCAGGTAAACTGAACCTTTATAATATTCTTAAATTAGTCTATCTGAAGCAAAAAAAGACCATGACCCGCTGTCGGGTTCTGGTGATGGGAGTCATACCTAAGTTTCAGCGTTCAGGAATCGAATCCGGTATTTTTTGGCAAATGCGACAAGTCATGTTGAAGAAGCCATGGTATAAGGAAATGGAATTGAGTTGGGTGGGAGATTTCAATCCGAAAATGATAGCCCTTTTTAATTCTGTTGGAGGTAAATACGCCAAAACGCACGAAACATTGCGTTATCTTTTCGATCGGAGCAAACCATTCGAACGGTTACCTATTATTGAAGAATAAGAGGTAAGATTAATCCGGCATTGTATTGTAAATTAACTCGAAAACTGTAGCTTATGCATATCATAGAGGTCAATGATAAACATACCCGTAAACTTTTTCATCAGGTTCCACATCTAATCTATAAAAACGATGACAATTGGTCTTGTCCTTTGAATGGAATGGTTGATGATGTATTCGATCCTGCCAAAAATCCTTCATTTAAAAACGGAGAAGCCATTCGCTGGGTATTAACTGATGACGACGGACAATTATTGGGGCGGATAGGAGCCTTTATAAACAGGCGGAAGGCTTTTACATTTGATCAACCAACCGGCGGATGTGGTTTCTTCGAGTGTGTAAATAATTATGAAGCAGCCGTATTGTTATTCGATACAGCGCGTAAGTGGCTCACTGAAAGTGGAATGGAAGCGATGGATGGTCCGGTTAATTTTGGAGAAAACTATATGAATTGGGGACTTCTGGCTGATGGGTTCATGCACCAGGGGTTTGGAATGCCATATAATCCTCCATATTATGTCGATTTATTTAAGCAGTATGGTTTTGAGATCTATTTTCAGCAATTCAGTTATCATCTCGATTATTCCAAACCTTTCCCGGAGCGTTTCTGGAAGATTGCAGGTTGGGTGGCACAAAAACCGGGTTACTCATTCGAGCATTTTTCATTTGACAAAGTAGAGAAGTATATCGACGATTTTTGCCACATTTATGATGAGGCATGGCGCTTTCATGAAAATACGCAACCACTTGACAAAGATGAATTGCGCGATTTTATTCAGACATCAAAAGCAATCCTGGATCCTGAAATGATTTGGTATGCCTACCATGAGGGAATCCCCATTGCATTGTTTGTAATGATCCCGGACATCAATCAGATTCTGAAAAAGCTTAACGGGAAGATGAATTTTATGAATATCCTGAAATTCCTTTATTATAAAAGGATGAATGTAATGACACGTACCCGGATTCTGATCATGGGAGTGTCTCCCAAATATCAAAAATCAGGAATCGAATCAGCTATCTTCTGGCATCAGGATAAACTAATGAAGCATAAACCACAGTATAAAGAAGTTGAATTATCATGGGCAGGCGACTTTAATCCCAAAATTATAGCGCTATACAAGTCAGTTGGCGGAGTTCATGTGAAAACACATAATACGATGCGATACCTTTTTGATCGTAATAAATCCTTTAAAAGAGCACCTATCATTGGGCTGGAAGATTAAATCTAAAAAATTGAGGAATTTATAAACAGAAATATTTGGATATTACATTCCTATATGTAACTTTGCAAGCCGTTAAAACAAAAGTAAAGAGAATAAAAATGAAAAAAGGGATACATCCAGAAAATTATCGTACTGTTGCATTCAAAGATATGTCAAACGGTCATGTATTTATTACCAAGTCGACTGTGAATACAAAAGAAACTGAATTGGTTGACGGAGTTGAATACCCGGTGATCAAACTTGAGATTTCAAGTTCATCTCACCCATTCTATACTGGAAAAATGAAATTAGTTGACACTGCTGGTCGGGTTGATAAATTCAATACACGATACCAGAAGCATATGGATACCAGAAAAAAATAATTCTGTGTCTAAAAATATTCAGGAAGCTTCGCATTGTCGGAGCTTTTTTTGTTTTCATACAATCCCTATATCACAATTATGACGCAATACTGTTTGTTCGACGATCTGTTCCGAAATGAACTATTGCCTTTAACATTCACCAAGCCTGTATCGGAATTAAGAATAGGAATTCTGACTATCCGTGAAAAATGGGAAAGATATCTCAGGGAGAATATCTGTTCCTGGAAAACCCAGGATTACCTTTCATTTAAGTTCCCTTTTCAGGGAAACAGTTCGACAGTTTACCTGAGTGGTCATGTTTGCCCGACCCGACTACTCGCTCAGCAGATTAGAAATCTTGAACCTAACCAGGGAGTATGGTATGAGAATCGAATAGTAGCTATTCGAACCACAACTATAAAAGAAACTTTTGATATTAAATGTTATCCGGATATTGACTGGATTCATTGGAACGAAAAACTCACAATACTGTCCAATTCGTGGGATTTGTTTACTTGTAATGGAGAACAAATTCAAGCTGATTTTGAATTGATTACACAAGGTAGGATTTCTGAACCAATTCCATCTTCATGTTTTGCTCAGAACAGTGAAAATATCTTTATCGAAAAAGGTGCCAGGATTACGTTTGCCTCTCTGAATGCATCCATGGGACCCATTTATATTGGTTCTGAAACTGAGATAATGGAAGGTTCACTTATTCGGGGTCCATTTGTTATTGGTGAGTATTCCGTAGTAAATATGGGTGCAAAAATATATGGACCGGTGACCATCGGACCCCATTCAAAAGTGGGTGGGGAACTTAATATGGTAAATATTCAAGGCTTTACAAATAAAGGACATGATGGATTTCTGGGAAGTTCAGTGATCGGTGAATGGTGCAATCTGGGAGCCGATACAAATACCTCCAACCTTAAAAATTCGTATGTTGAGGTTAAATTATGGAATTACCCTGCAAGTCGTTTCCTGAAAACAGGACTTCAATTCTGTGGACTAATCATGGGTGACCATTCGAAATGCGGCATTAACACCATGTTCAATGCCGGGTCTGTGGTTGGGATTGGCTGCAATATCCATGGATCAGGTTATCAGCGTAATTTTATACCTTCATTTTCCGAAGGTGGAACTCACGGATTTCGGGTAAACAGTCTTAAGGAAGTTTGTCAGACAGCTGAAAAAGTCATGGCACGACGTAAACAGGTTTTAACTGAAAACGATATAATCCTCCTATCAGACGTTTTTGAGCTGACAAAGAGGTACAGGAAGTACTGATAATATCACATATTGCAGACTTATTCCTCGAATTCCTTATTTGGCATGGCTATTGCAAAATACAGCACAAGTATTTTTGATCAAGGTTCTTCGGTCAGAATGTCATGTTAGTAGTAAGAATCTCATTTAAGAAAGTAAATAAAGAATTATGCAAAATATATTAATTACCAGCCTGATGGATGACGATGCTGATTTTATTCCAATCTTAACGGATGGGGATGATTCAGAATTAACTAATTTAGATGTTCCTGACATTTTGCCAATATTGCCTTTACGCAATACAGTTATGTTCCCAGGTGTTGTAATGCCCATTACAGTGGGGAGACAGAAATCTCTTCAGCTGGTTCAGGAGGTATACCGGGGAAATCGTTTACTTGGAACTGTTGCTCAAAAGGATGGAAATATTGACGATCCTGCTCAGAATGATTTGTACCAAACCGGTACAATTGCACAGGTATTGAAAATTCTGGAAATGCCTGATGGATCGACTTCGGTTATTATTCAGGGTAAGAAACGCTTTGAGGTACTTGAATACACCCAGGAATTCCCCTATTTAATGGCCAGAGTAAAACCAATGACTGATACACAGCCACAGGACGATACGGTTGAATTTTCTGCAATTATTGGCTCTTTAAAAGATTTGTCGATTAAAATTGCCCAATACTCGATGCATATTTCTCCTGAAGCATCGTTTGCTGTTAAAAATATTGAGAATTCTACTTTCCTGATCAATTTTGTTTGTTCCAATACTGATCTGAAAGTGGAGGAAAAACAGATATTGCTTGGAATAAGTGATATTAAGGAGCGGGGTATTCAGGCCATTAGTTATCTGGTACGAGAAGTTCAGATGGCTGAATTGAAACGTGATATTCAGACTAAAGTAAAGAATGAACTCGATCAACAGCAACGTGAATATCTGCTGAACCAACAAATGAAGACCATTCAGGATGAATTGGGAGGAAATCCTGCAGAACAGGAGATACAGGAATTCAAAGCGAGAGCAAAAGAAAAGAAATGGTCTGAGGAAGCAGAAAAACATTTTGAAAAGGAATTGCATAAACTCTCAAGGTTAAATCCGGCGGCAGGTGAATATTCAGTACAATTTGCCTATTGTCAGACTTTGCTTGATTTGCCGTGGAATGAGTATACTGAGGATAATTTTGATTTAAAACGTGCAGTAAAAGTCCTTGATGAGGATCATTCCGGATTGGAAAAGGTAAAAGAACGTATTCTGGAACATCTGGCCGTTCTGAAGTTGAAAAATGACATGAAAGCACCAATTCTTTGTTTATATGGTCCTCCGGGAGTTGGGAAAACTTCGTTGGGAAGATCTATAGCAAAAGCATTGGGTCGTAATTATATTCGCATGAGTTTAGGCGGGTTACATGATGAAGCCGAGATTCGGGGACACAGGAAAACCTATATTGGTGCAATGCCTGGACGTATTCTACAGAATATTAAAAAGGCAAAATCATCAAATCCTGTTTTTATCCTTGACGAACTGGATAAGGTCTCGAATGATTTCCATGGTGATCCTGCATCAGCATTACTGGAAGTTCTTGATCCGGAACAAAATTTTGAATTTCACGATAATTACGTCGATATCGAATACGATTTGTCGAAAGTGATGTTTATTGCAACGGCAAATACTTTAAATACTATTGCCCCTGCATTGCGTGACAGACTCGAACTGATAGAGGTTAGCGGATATCTGGTGGAGGAAAAAATTGAGATTGCCAAAAGGCATTTAATTCCAAAGCAGCTTGAAAACCATGGAGTAGGAGAGAAAGATGCAATATTTTCGAAAGACGTGATCCAGCAAATCATTGAAAATTACACACGTGAATCTGGTGTTCGTGAATTGGATAAGAAAATTGCAAGGATTGTGCGCAGGATTGCAAAAAAGATAGCTTTTGAAGAGAATTATAACATCGATCTGACTAAGGATGATATAAAAGATTATTTGGGTGTAAGGCAATACACCAAAGAGATATATCAGGGGAATAGTTTTGCCGGTGTTGTAACAGGTTTGGCCTGGACCGCTGTTGGAGGGGAGATCTTATATGTCGAAACCAGCTTAAGTAAAGGGAAAGGGTCACTTACCTTAACGGGTAATCTTGGCGATGTAATGAAGGAATCTGCAATGCTTGCACTTGAATACCTTCGGTCACATGCAGAGCAGATAGGTATTAATCCTGATGTATTTGACCGTTTCAATGTTCATGTGCATGTACCTGAAGGAGCTATTCCCAAAGATGGTCCTTCTGCAGGAATAACAATGGTGACTTCTATAGCATCAGCATTTACTCAGCGTAAAGTCAGGAATAACCTGGCTATGACGGGTGAAATTACATTACGAGGGAAAGTCTTGCCGGTAGGAGGAATAAAGGAAAAGATTCTTGCTGCCAAGAGGGCTGGTATCAAGGAGATAATTTTATCAGAGGCTAACAGGAAAGATCTGGAAGAAATTAAAGAAGTATATATTAAAGGTTTGAGATTTCATCATGTCGATACTATTCTTGAAGTTATAAATATAGCCTTACTGGACTCAAAGGTGGATAACCCATTGAAAATAGAATAAAACAGATTAGTTCTGGTGATAAACACTAACAGCGGATTGTGAAAACTTTCCGCTGTTTATGTTCTCATTAATCAGGTTCAAATAACCGGGAATAGGTTTTGTTTCTCAAAAAGGATCATTTGAATTCTTGAGATTGCTTCTTGATGAATGGTCTGATTAAAAACAAGAAAGCAGGTTTGTGTTTTTTTATCAACCCGTTGCAGGTAATTCAGATTAATGTAATTTGATCGGTTAATCTGGAAAAAAGCGGGTGAATTCAACATACGGATCACAACGTAAAGGTTTCTTGTGATTGTTTCAATTGTTCCATCCTGTAAATAGGCATAGCAATTATTTGCCTTTGATTTTAGAATGACAATGTCTTTCAGTTCAATAATCAGCACTCCACGGGTAGTTGGAAATTTAAGTTTTGGGGAATCCATCTGTGAATGAATGAATTTATCTTGTTTACGTTCAAGGTTTTTCCTTTGTGCTTTTGAATGGTACTTATCAATCACCAGTTCAAGGTCTGAAATGGAGAATGGCTTAGTCAAGAAATCAAGTGGTTCTATTCCCAGGGCATCATTTGCATATTGCTGATGTGCGGTAGTAAATACAATTTCAGAATAAAAATTTTCGTTATGAATTCTATCAGCAACCTGTAATCCATTCATATCCGGCATATCAATATCCAGAAAAACCAGTTCAGGTAAACTCAGCTTAACCATCTCCAGTCCTTTTTTTGCTTTGGTTTCCATACCTGTAACTTTTATAAAAGGGAATTGGCGAAGATACATCTCGAGCAAGTTAATTGCTTCGGGTTCGTCATCAATGATAATTGCTGAAATTGTGGTTGAATCCATAGCCTTATTAATCTGAATCAAATTGACTAAGATTTTTAATGTGATTTCTCGAGCCTTTAACTTCGTATTCTTTACCTTCACGGGATAAAACGATCGTATTAGTATTCCGGTAGATTTTCCTGATGTATTTCATATTTATATAAATCGAACGGCTGGCCCTGAAGAAGTTATATTGGCCAAGAATTTCATCAAGTTTCGATAGGGACTGATAACTCAATTCAACCCTATCGTTGGTTAAATGCAGTTCAGAATAAAAACCATCTGCCTTGCAATATAATATCTCTTCAGGTGCAACTATAAGATAACCTTTTGAGGTTTGAAGTTTCAATCTTGTATCATCAGGAATCTTTTCAATGATCTGATTAATTCTTGTCTGATAATTGGTTTGTTTGCAAAGACTGACATTCGCAATGACTTTTTCGAGTTCGCTTTTTACAATTGGGTTCAAAAGGTAGTTGAATATCTCTATATGTATAGCATTTGCAGCATATTCCTTAGTTTTGGAAACAAAAACTATTGTTGTTTCAGGTAGTTTTAACTGAATGAATTTAATAAGTTGGGTTCCTGAATTTCCTATTGCAGGATATTCCAGAAGAACAATATCCGGATAACAATCTATCATCTTCAGCAAAGCCTGGTTGGAATCTGCAACACTTTCAATATTAGATACAAGAGAATTTTTCTGAAGCAATTCTATGGTATTTTTAAGCGATTCCGGATCACTTTCAACAACTAATACAGAAATATTTTGTTTACCCATAAAGGTTAATCTACCTTGATAATCGCACGATAAAGATAATAATATCTTATTCCAATCAGAATACAGGATAATAAATATTTAATTTTATTTATTTATTTAATTGTCATTATTTAACTGAAATAAAGTTGGTTGGTCAGTTTTATTAATAGTCCTTAATCTCTGAGAATAGAAGAAGAAAATAAATTCATGTTTGACTTTTTAGTACTATTTTTAATCCACATATTACCCAAATGAGATAAGAGATATGAATGTTCAATTAGGGTCTGAATAGATACTTTCAATAGGATAACAGTGGATTTGTTTATAAAATATTCATTTAATTTATTGAAGTAAACTGTATATCTCATTGAGAATATCTAATTGACATTGCTTTTAGGTCTGAAAAGCAGCTTAAAAGTCAATGAATTAATCTTATTTTCATTTGTTGAAAATTTGTTTTGGGTTCCATGAATCAGTTGTTTCTTATTTATTTATATTTAGAGAGGAAACCATTACTGAATTTGTTTGTTTAAAAGGAAAGTTAGAAAATTTAGAATAATTATATACTAAATAATAAACCTATTTGAATGAGAAATGTAATTCTCCCCGGGCGATTTATCATGCTATTAAAATCATATGTCACACTGGTTTTTTTATTAATCTTTTTAATCTCCGGAAATCCTTTATTGGCAATTTCTTCGAATGAAGATGTAAAACCAGTTAAGGATACTCCTTCACACAACGACCTTCAACGAGGTGAACGTTTCTTTAAAGGTCTTTTACCTAAAGACCGCAATTATGAGGCATGCGTATCCTGTCATATTCTTTCAAGGCCGGATACCATGAACTGGAATCCTTCTGCAATGGACATTGCAATTAAATATGCAGGAAAGGATTATACCGATTTTCAAGCTGCTGTGATGCAACCCAGTGGAAAGAAAATTGAAGCATCACACAAGGACTTTAAAATTGAAGATGAAGATCTTAAAAAAGTTAAGATGTACCTTGACGAACTGGCTACTACCGGACCACCTGCTGCAGGGCCTACAATCAATCAACTGGCATTTTTTGTGCTCCTAATAGTCTTGATGATTCTTGCCTTGCTTGATTTGATTTTCTTTCATAAAATAAAATATCGCCTGGTTACAGTTCTTTTACTTCTGGTAGCCTTGGGTTTTCAGGTAAAAATGATTACTGAGGCAGCAATTGGGCTGGGACGATCAAAAGATTATGCCCCGAACCAACCTATTAAATTTTCACACAAAGTTCATGCTGGCGATAATCGGATTGATTGCAAATATTGTCATCATACGGCTGAATATAGTAAGTCAGCAGGAATTCCGGCTATGGAACTTTGTATGAATTGTCATGCATTGGTGAGAGAGGGATCGCGTTCTGGCAAATTTGAGATTGCAAAAGTGCTTGAAGCCAACGAAACCAAGAAGCCGGTTGCATGGGTGCGTGTGCATAATTTACCTGATTATGTATTTTTTAGTCATGCACAACATGTAGGTATTGCTAAAGTTGATTGTAAAAAGTGCCATGGTCCTGTTAATGAAATGGATATTATGCGCCAACACAGCGATTTATCGATGGGGTGGTGCGTTAATTGTCATCGCGAAACCAAGGTGAATTTTAAAGATAACTCCTATTACAATAGTTATCTGAAATTGCACGATCAATTAAAATCCGGTAAATTAGATACTGTAAGAGCTGTCAATATAGGTGCAAACGATTGTGCACGCTGTCACTATTAATATGAGGGTTTAAGGTTCCATCCCGGATACTCGGGACTATGTTCAAATAATAAAATATATTCGTCGATGAAGACATACTGGAGAAGTATAGAAGAACTTAATAATCCCAAAGAGTTGCGCAGGGAGGAAGTGCGTGAAGAAGCCAAACAGAAAAGCATGTTGTTGAAGGGCGATCAGGAATTAAACGCTTCTTCAAGACGCGATTTTTTGAAAACCTTTGGATTCAGTATTGCTGCTGCTTCAATTATCGCAAGTTGTAAAAGACCAGTCGATAAAGCAATTCCTTACTTAATGAAACCCGATGAAGTAACTCCGGGCATAGCAGATTATTATTCCACCTCTTATTTCGAAGGAAATGAATATGGAAGTATACTTGTCAAAGTCAGGGATGGCCGTCCCATCAAAATTGAAGGTAATACAACAAGTTCTGTTTCACAGGGAGGAACCAGCGCAAGAATTCAGGCCTCCTTATTAAATCTGTACGATGATGCACGGTTTCCGGGACCAACTAAAAAAGGAAATAAGATAAGCTGGGAAGATGCTGATAAAGAAATTAAACTGTTGCTCGACAGCATGCATTCCAACAGGGATAAAGTGGTTTTGCTCACTTCTACCATCATTTCCCCATCAACGCGTCAAGCCATTCGGGAGTTTGTCGATAAACAGGCCAATACAGAATGGATTCAATACGATCCTATTTCTGCCTCGGGTATTTTACAGGCCAATCAGTTAAGCTTTGGAGCTAAGATAATACCCGACTATCGTTTTGATAAAGCTAAAGTAGTGGTAAGCTTCGGAGCCGATTTTCTTGGAACATGGCTTTCAACAGTTGAATATACCAAATCCTATACCGCTGCCCGTCAACTTCAGGATGGCCGGAAAGAAATGCTTCGACATTATCAGTTTGAATCGGGAATGTCCCTAAGCGGCTCGAATGCTGATGTCCGCTTTCCTATTAAACCATCAGAGGAAGGTGCAATCGTACTGGCACTTTACAATGCCATTGCAAAAGCTAAAGGTGGAATGGTGTTGCCCGGGGTTCAGTCCTCTGTTGATATCAGTGAACTGGCTAAGGATTTATTGGAAAATGAAAAACATAGCATAGTTGTTTCAGGAAGTAACGATGTAAATATACAATTGCTTGTGAATGGAATAAACCAGTTACTTGGCAATTACGGACAAACCATTAATCTTGGAAATCCTTTGCTCATCAAGCAAGGCATCGATCAGGATACTGACCGACTCCTTTCAGAAATGAAATCAGGAGCAGTTAAAGCCTTGTTTATCTGGAATGCAAATCCGGTTTATGACCATCCAAAAGGAAGTGAATTTGGTGGAGAAATTCGGAAACTGGGACTATCAGTCTCCTTTTCGGAATATCCTGACGAGACAACTGCTGCGTGCCAATATGTTTTACCGGAATCAAATTATCTGGAAAGCTGGAATGATTTTGAACCCAAAGCCGGTATTTTCAGCCTTGCACAACCTGTAATTGCGCCGATATTTGATTCCCGCCAACCGCAGGTTAGCTTCCTGAAGTGGATAGGAAAGGAAATCAATCACCGGGATTATCTTCAGAATTTCTGGAAGGAAAATCAATTTCGCCAACAGAAAGAAATAACTGATTTCAAGCAATTTTGGAATCTGAAATTGCAGAGAGGAGTCTTTGAGACTCAATTAGAGTCTAAATTGAGTTATTCTCATGAAGGAATAAAACTGGCTGCCAGTAGTATTAAAAGTGCAGCTAATGGCATTGAAATTGCCTTGTATGAGAGTATTGCTATTGGAAACGGAAAATATGCAAACAACCCATGGTTGCAGGAATTGCCTGATCCGGTTGCTAAAATCAGCTGGGATAACTTCGCAGCAATACCTGTGGCTTATGCTACAGCCAATGGCTTGAAAAATGAAGATGTCATTCGTATAAACGGCATGGAATTACCTGTTTTTGTTCAACCAGGGCAAGCAAAGGATACGATTTCCGTGGCTTTGGGTTATGGTCGCGAAATTGCGGGGAAGGTTGGCGATCATACCGGGAAAAACCTATATCCCTTTGTTAGTGAGGAAGACGGAAATCGGAAATATTTTGTGAATGCAGCACAAGTTGATAAAATAAAGGATAAAACGTATAATCTGGCTATTTCTCAAACTCATTATTCGGTGGAAGGCCGGTCAATTGTCAGTGAAACCACTTTAACCGAATACATTAAGGATCCTGTTTCGGGAAATGAAAGAGAAGTTGAAGATTTAGCCAAGGCAGTAACCCTATACAAAGAACCTGTCTACAACGGGCATCATTGGGGTATGGCCATTGACCTGAATTCATGTACCGGATGTGGAAACTGTGCCATTGCCTGTCAGGCTGAAAATAACATACAGGTGATCGGAAAGGAACAGGTTCGTAACCGACGTATCATGCATTGGATAAGGATTGACAGGTATTATTCTGAAAATCCTGAGAACCCGAAGGTATCTTTTCAACCGGTGATGTGTCAGCATTGCGGCAATGCCCCCTGCGAAAATGTATGTCCGGTAGAAGCAACTCCTCACAGCGAAGAAGGATTAAATCAAATAGCTTACAACCGTTGCGTCGGAACAAAATATTGCATGAATAACTGTCCTTATCGTGTTCGACGTTTCAATTGGTTCCAGTATGTGAAGAACGAGAAATTTGACTTCGCTTCCAATAGCGATCTGGGTAGGATGGTCCTAAACCCGGATGTGACAGTTCGGTCGCGTGGTGTGGTAGAAAAATGCTCCATGTGCGTGCAGCGTATACAGGAGAAAAAACAATTGGCAAAACTGGAAGGCAGACCAATTGCCGAAGGCGAAATTAAAACAGCCTGTGCCCAATCCTGTCCCGGAAATGCAATTGTTTTTGGCGATCTTTTAAATCCGGAAAGTCGTATTTCAAAGCTTTTCAAAGACAAGCGCAATTACCATTTGCTGGAAGAATTACACACATTACCCTCGGTCGGATACCTGACCAAGGTGAGAAATACAAAAGCATGAGCAATAATTAAAGAAAATAGGTCAGACTATGTATAAAACGGATATACGGGGAAAATTAGTTGATGGGGATAAATCGCTCACCCAGATTTCGCAGGACATTCTTGCGCCTATCGATGCTAAAACTCCAACTTGGTGGTATATTGCTATGGCTGTCAGCCTGATGATGTTTGCGTGGGGTGCCAGGAGCATTTATGTCACGCTGACTGTGGGTATTGGAGCCTGGGGACAAAACAATACAGTGGCCTGGGGTTGGGAGATTATCAACTTCGTTTGGTGGATCGGAATTGGACATGCCGGAACAGCATTCTCCATATTCCTCCTGATTCTGCGTCAGAAATGGAGATCATCCATCAACAGGGCTGCGGAAGCCATGACAGTGGCCGCCGTGATCTGTGCCGCATTGTTCCCGCTGATCCACATGGGACGTTCCTGGTTGTTTTTCTGGGTTTTCCCCTATCCAAATACACGTGGACCCCTCTGGGTAAATTTTAATTCACCATTGTTCTGGGATTTCGTGGCAGTTTCTACTTATCTGCTCATCTCGGCAAGTTTTTGGTACTTCGGAATGGTTCCTGACTTTGCAACCATCCGCGATACTACCAAATCAAAAATCAAGCGGGCTGTTTATGGCTTTTTCGCCTTCGGATGGACTGGATCTTCCAGAGAGTGGTTACGTTACGAAGGCCTTGCTTTTGTGCTTGGAGGCATAGCAGCTGTTCTGGTGGTCTCTGTGCACTCTATTGTTTCTACCGACTTTGCCGCTGGTATCGAACCCGGATGGCATTCTACAATTTTCCCGCCATTTTTTGTGGTTGGGGCTATCTTCTCAGGATTTGCAATGGTTTTAACACTGGTTACCCTAATGAAGAAACTCTATAAAATGGATGATTTCATTACCGCAAACCATGTTGATGCCGTTTGTCGAATTCTGGTATTCATTTCTCTGATCATGGGAACTGCCTATATCACCGAAATATTCATTGCCTGGTATTCAGGTTCAGAATTCGAGTTTTTTACCTTTTTCCGAAACAGGATTACCGGTGAATATGCTCCTGAGTTTTGGTTCATGTTTATTTTTAATGCTTTGTTGCCGCAGTTATTCTGGTCAAAGAAAATCCGTCACAACATTTGGATTGTTTTTGCAATCTCTATCTGTATCAATATCGGAATGTGGCTCGAACGGTACATCATTATCGTGACTTCGTTGACAAAAGACTTTCTTCCGGCTAGCTGGGCTGAATATCATCCTACGCTGGTCGAAATTGGTTTCTATGTCGGAACAATAGGCATGTTTTCAGCCGCAGTGTTGTTATTCTTTAAATATATTCCGCAAATCGCTATTCACGAAGTGAAAATGATTTCGAAATACAATACACAACAATTTGATCATCTTAAACCAGGACACCACGATTATGAATGATAAATATTTAGTCGGTGTATTCGACGACGAGCATACGCTGGTTGATGCTTTCGAGAAAGCGCTTGAAAAGGGTGTGGTGATTGAAGAGGTCTATACACCCTATCCGATCCATGAAATCCTGCAGGGTATGAAAACCAGGACTCACATCACTCATGCCGCATTTTTCTATGGACTGTTTGGCGTTATTATGCTCCACGGCGGGATGTATTATGCAGCAGTACTGAGTTGGCCGATGCAGTTTGGTGGAAAACCTTCCAATACCTTCCCGTCATTTATTGTGGTAGCCATTGTGGGAACAATTCTTTCGATAACTCTTTTAACCTTACTGACTTTTTCTGTGCGTTCAAAGATATACCCCGGACGAAAGGCTGATATTATCGACATCAGGGCAACTGATGATAAATTCATCATCCTGCTCAATCAGGAGAATATGGGAATTGAAAAAGATACCATTATAAAGTTGTTCCAGACCAACGGAGCATCAGAAGTATATGAGAAGGATGCGAACACAACTGATAAACAATTATCGAATGAACTTTAAGATTCTGAATAAAAGTTTGGCGGCTATTATCCTGATGATCGTCTTCGGGTCATGCGACCGCGACCGGAATACCAAAGGCTGGGAGTATTTTGATGACATGGTTCATTCGCCGGCCTATGAGACGTATTCACCCAATCCAAATTTTGCCGATGGGAAAACCATGCGTAATCCGGTCGAAGGAACTATTCCTTTGGGCTATGAGCCATTTCCATATGAAAAATCAGTGGAAGACAGGGTTAGGGCAGGTAAGGAGTTAGTAAACCCACTTGAACCTACTGTGCAGAATCTGGAACGCGGGAAACAAGTTTTCACCATCTTTTGTATGAATTGCCATGGTGAAAAAGGGGACGGCAAAGGTTATTTGTTTACAAGTAAATTATATCCCTATCCTCCTGCAAACCTGTTATCCGAAAAAGTAAGGAATAATCCGATTGGCGAAATATATCATGTTATAACCGTTGGTTATGGTGTTATGCCTCAGCATGGTGCTCAGGTTAGGCCCGAAGATCGCTGGAAGGCTACAATGTATATTAAAAATGTTCTGCACAAACAATAGACCTATATGGACAGTACGATTGATAAATTAGTTATTCAAAAGAACTTTAAGTACCTGATGTTTGCTTTCATCGGTATTGGGATAATCTCTCTGGCAGCAGGTTTTATGCTTGATCCTGACAGGGCATGGGCCAATTATTTGTTGAACAACTATTACTTTGTTTCTTTGGCTATAGGTGCTGCGTTCTTTGGTGCCATTCAATACATTTCCCAATCCGGATGGTCTGCTGCGTTTAAACGGATTCCTGAAGCCATGGCATCGTATATCCCGGTGGCCGCAGTACTTTTCCTGATTCTGTATTTCGGTATGCACACCCTTTTTCAGTGGTCCCGCGAAGGTATCACCGCTACCGATCCTTTACTCGCCCATAAAGCAGTTTATCTGAATATTCCTTTTTTCTTCCTGCGTCTGGTGCTGTTTTTCAGTCTCTGGATCGTAATGATCCGTTTGTTACGCAACTTATCGCTGAAGGAAGACGCCGAAGGGGGCATGACTTTTTTCTATAAATCGGAGAAGTATTCAAAGATTCTTATTTTTATTATTGCAGTCAGTTTTACGCTCTTTGGCATAGATATGATTATGTCACTCGAGCCTGACTGGTTTAGTGCCATATTTGCTGCCAAAAGCTTTATTGCTGCATTCTTGCATGCTTCCACGGTGATTGCCCTGATCGCAATTATTCTATATCGTCTAGGGCATATACCGATGCTAAACAATAGTCACCTGCACGATTTTTCAAGATATATTTTTATGCTTTCCCTGATATGGGGCTACTTCAATTTTGTTGAATTTATGCTGATCTGGTACGGAAATATTCCTGCTGAAACCGTATTCTTTGTAAAAAGATCGGGTGGGGCTTTCGGTGCTTTATTCTTTGTCAATATCGCACTGAACTGGTTAGTTCCATTTTTATTCCTGATGCCAAGGATGACCTCGCGCAGCAAAGTGTTTCTTCTTCCCGTTATTTTCCTGATGATGATTGGTCAGTACACCGAATTGTATTATTACATCTGGCCGGCAGTAGTCCATGGAGCCAAATTCGGAATACTCGAAATAGGCACTTATCTGGGCTTTCTGGGGCTGTTTGCACTGGTAGTAACCAACACCCTTTCAAAAGCCAGCCTGGTGCCCAGAAACCATCCTTATCTGGAGGAAAGTATATATCATCAGTTCTGATAATATCGTTTCTTAAAAATATAGCTAAAAGTCATTTACTGCGTCATGCCGAACTTGTTTCGGCACCCCATCATAAGATTAGAGGGTGCCGAAACAAGTTCGGCATGACGGGTTTAGTGAGTACTTTAACTTTTAATTCAGCCACACGGGATAACGTCTGATTTCTTCCGATTTGGTTGTTTCGAATTATATAAAATTCAGTTGTTTACTCGCTCATAATGCATCCTTACCAACCCTTTCTCAAACGAGGTAGCCCTGATTAGTCTGAGTTTCTTCTCCGGAAAACCTTTTTTAAAGAGCGGAATACCATCACCCAACAATACCGGGATGACCGAAATGATCAGTTCGTCGATCAGGTCTTCCAGCAGCAAACGATGAACTGTTTCAGCACCGCCGTCACAATAAATATTTCTGCCTTCCATCTTTCTCAGACCAGTGATTAGGTCGG
>TBL_comb47_HYPODRAFT_10000442_pt1 | contig 54979 bp, 47 predicted proteins | sample TroBogypolimnion_40_FD_10682 | JGI IMG/M metagenome (IMG submission 10682)
CGGGGTTTCAGCCAGGGTAATAACAGTTGTAGTGGAATCAGGAGAGTCCTCCCCATCAACGCCTATAGGTATTAATCTTCCAAATGCAAATTGGATTAGGAAAGTTCACGGATCAAAATCAGTAAATCTTGGAAATATTGTGTATGCATATGATCAGGCAGCAGCTGAAAGTTCGCTGAATGAATTCTGCTTTTCTCAAGATGAAATTGAAAGAGCTAAAAAATATGGTTCACTTACAGATAACCTGCATACTGATATGCATGAAGTAATTGGGCATGGTTCAGGACAATTAAATAAAGGCATAGATACTCCGAAAATGTCACTGAAAAATTATGCATCGACAATTGAAGAAGCGCGCGCTGATTTGGTTGCGCTTTATTATCTACCTGACCAGAAATTAATTGATATCGGAGTAATGCCGGATAAAGAGGCATTCAAGGCAGAATATGATAAGTATATCCGCAACGGATTAGTGCTGCAGCTTCAGAGAATTAAGCCGGGAGATAATATTGAAGAATCACATATGCGGAACAGACAATTAATAGCGAAGTGGGCTTATGAGAAGGGTAAGAGGGAGAAAATAATTGAGAAAAAAAGAAGAGCCGGCAAGACTTATTTTGTAATAAAAGATTATTTGAGACTAAGAATATTATTCGGAAAGCTGTTACGGGAGATTCAGAAGATTACATCAGAGGGAGATTTTAAATCGGCAAAAGATATTGTTGAGAAATATGGGGTTAAAGTCGATCCGGTTTTGCACACGGAGGTTTTGGAAAGGTTTTCAAAACTAAATATTCCTCCTTATCGTGGGTTTATTAACCCGGTGCTAATACCAATCAGGAAGAACAAGAAACTAGTTGACGTGAAGGTTGAGTACCCGGAGGACTTTGCAGCACAGATGATTTATTACTCTCATAAATACTCTTATTTGCCAATAGAAAACTAAAAGCGAATTCTTTTTTTAACCCGGATAATTTAAGGCCGCGGAATAAGGATGTTTATTAAATAATTTAACGGGGATTAGAGTGATATAGATTAAGGGATGCTTAGAATAACTTTGAAATAATAAAAGAATTGTGATTTTAAATTATTAAAAACAGCAGAGGAAGGTGCGGTATGAAAGTTAAAATGCTATTTGTATTAATGGTTTCGTCATTATTTTTCGGTATAAATGCCCAGAATTCAAAGGAAGTAAAATATATGAGCGACAAAGACACTGTTCTTGGTTATATATCAATGCCTGCTGGCGAAGGAAAGCATCCCGCGATTTTATTAGTTCACGAATGGTGGGGATTGACTGACTGGATGAAAGGAAATGCGGATATGTTCGCAAAGAAAGGTTATGTGGCGTTATGTGTTGATCTTTTCAGAGGGAAGGTTACCAATAAACCTGATGAGGCGATGAAATTAGTCGGTGCAATGAATAAGGAGCAGGGGATAAAAGATTTGAAAGCAGCGTATAATTATTTAAAGTCTTTACCTGAAGTAAATTCAAATAAAATAGGAAGTATAGGGTGGTGTTTTGGCGGGGGGTATTCACTTCAAAGCGCGATAAACATTCCTGAACTGAAAGCGGTAGTCATTTGTTATGGTCAATTAACTGATGATCAAAAAGAAATAGAAAAAATTAAAGCACCACTTTTGGCTATATATGGAACAGATGACAAAAACATTCCACCAGATGTAGTGGATAAGTTTGAAAAATCAGCCAAGAAGTTAGGCAAGAAGATTAAAGTATATGAATATCCCGGCGCCAAGCATGCCTTTATGAACAGCACAGGGACTGCTTATAATAAAGAAGAGACTCCGAAGGCATGGAAGGAGATTAATACATTTTTTGATTTACATCTTATGACAAAGTTATAGAAAAGAAATTATTGACTATTTCTAACTTTGGAAATGAATGAACTCAGTTTATCTTCATCAAGAGTGCCATTGGTTCTGAGACCTGTACAGACATCTACGCCGTAGGGGCGGACAGTGGAAACAGCTTCTTCAATATTATCCGGATTAAGGCCGCCGGCAAGGTAGACTGGTTTATTGATACTTTGACAGATTAATTTACTGATGGACCAATCGTGAATTCTTCCTGTTCCGCCCAATTCTTTTATTAGAAGGTTAGGATTGCCAGAATCAAGTAGGAGTGCATCAACATATTGAGAAATTCTTTCAGCTTCTTTAATTGAATTCTCACCGGCAACATGAATTACCTGTACAATTTTGATAAGGGGAAGGTCCTGGCGGATTCGTTTGTAAACATGAGTTTCAACACTATCAACAAGTTGTACAGTATTTGTTTTACAATTGCGAATCTGAGAGACAATATTCTCCGTATTGGTAAGGGATGTAAGGAGAAAAGTATCCATTCCTGACGGGACCTCAGATGCAAGAACAGGTATTAAGGATTCATCAATGATTCCGGCACCGCTGGGCATAGCCGATACAAACCCAACCGCATCTGCGCCATATTTTACAGCAAGCCGGACATCTTCAACAGATGACATACAGCAGATTTTAATTCGGGTGTAATCCATTTTTCATCTACTCAGAATTAACCCTACGGTTTTTTAAAGGAGATTGACTTTGTGTTATTGAATCTGATGATAACATCCTGGCCGGAGCCTAAAGATTCCCATGAACTTTTAAACTGATTAAAGGATTTGATTGGCTGATTATTAAGTTGAGTAAGCAGGTCGCCTTCACCGAGTCCCGCTTTTTTAATTTCCGGGTTATCTTTATTCATGAATTTATTGATCATTGGTTTTTCGTTGACATTGATAATAAGGACATCCAATCCTGTAATGAGGACTTTATTTTTCATATGGTCATCAACGGGGGCAAAAGATTTCTTTTGGGGGAAGTTCTTAGGGTCTCCCTTAAGAATATCGCAAGCGAGGGTAAGTTTGTTTCTTTTAATACCGAGTTTAAAATCCTGCCCAACCTGTAATTTATCATAGGCATTTTTTATATCTGCAATTTTTTTAACTGTTTGGCCATTAACAGTTAATATAATATCGTCTTTACGGAGGTCGATATTTTTATAAGGGGCGAGGCGAAAATTTACCGGTGCAACGAGTTGGACTTTATTAGTGTTTTTAAACTGGACAATTAAAGCACCGACTTCAGGAAGATTGAACACATTATCCGAGCCGAGTTTTGAAGATTGGTTAACCTGGGGATATTCTATACGGGCGGCAAGGAATAACATTATTAATAATAAGCAGGTTTTCATAATTCAATCTCCGATAGTAAAATATTTTCTCTTGAGAGAATATAATAAAATATTTAATACACATATATAATACAGAGATAAAATTAAATAGTTCCAGCCTTATTTTCTTTATTTAATAGGGAAAATATTTTTTATCCAGTTAGTAATAAAAGGAATCAAAAGAAACCCCTGGGGGAAATGCAGACAAATAAGGAAATATGCCTGAATTTTTTTATTTTTGACTTCATTTTAACTTGAAATCATTGAAAAGAAGGATTTTAATAGTACGGACTGACAGGGTGGGTGATGTTGTGATGATTACCCCAATGATCAGGGAGATCAGGCAGAGATATCCTGATGCGTACATTGCTACGCTAACCCAGCCGAATACCGCCAATATTTTGCTGAATAATCCTTATCTTGATGAGATAATTATGGATGATCTCACTAAGGAGAGTTTCTATAAAGTGGTAAAAGAATTACGAAGAATAAAATTTACCGACGGGTTGATGGTTTTTCCTACAGCGAGAGTAAGTTACCAGATGCTTCTTGGCGGAGTAAAAAACCGCATAGGTGAAGGACACAGACTTTATGAAATAATAACGGGAATGAGAAGCGTAGACAGACATAATTATATTCCCCTTAAGCATGAAGCAGATTACTGCATGGACCTGGCAAGGAAGATCGGTGTTAAAACTGATAACATTGCTCTGGAAATTTATGTTACAGATGACGAAAAGAAAGAAGCTTTTGATTTTTTGAAAAGGGTTGGTGTTGAGAAGGAAGATTATAAATTGATACTTCATACCGGTAATCTGGGATCATCACCTAATTGGAGCGAGAAGAAATATCTTCAATTAATCGAGGAGATATTATTATTACAGATTCCCGGACTTAAAATTATTCTGACTGCTATAGAAATGTCAGAGGAGTTTATTAAAAAGGCAAGAGAGACAGGCAAAGAGAAAGTAGTTGATATTTCTAAAGAAATTAGCGGACTGAGAGAATTTATTAAAGTAATTTCAGTAGTTGACTTGTTTGTTTGCAACTCGACGGGACCTTTGCATATGGCAGACGCACTTAACAGAAAGTGCATTGGAATAAACTGTCACAGACCTATGAACAGTGTACAATACTGGGGGATTATTAACAAGAGGTCAATAAATATTGAGGTATCAGAAGAATACTGCAATAAGAACTGCAGCGCAGATAAAAAGATATGCGCATTTGAGAATGGAATAAGTATAGAACAAGTAATTGACGGAATTAAAACATTATTAAATTAGAATGGAACTAAAAGATTTAAATATACCAAGGTGTAAAAAGTTTTCGGGGTACAAGCCATGTTATTCATACAAGAATTGCCTTGAAAACGGATGCCAGGACGATACACCTGAAAACCGTATGGGAGTGAAGATTTTATTTATTTCGTTAGAAGCGCTTGGAGCAGTACTTGATAACACTGCGGTGCTGCCGGCGATTAAGAGGAAATATCCGGAGAGTACAATTTACTGGTTAACGATGGAGAGCGCACAGAAAATATTACATAACAACAAGTTGATTGACCGAGTATTTGTGTGGACGGATGAGCATAGAATGATTTTGCGGAATATAGAATTTGATTATGTGATGAATTCAGACAAAGCTGATTACGCATGCGCATTTACAAATGAAGTTAAAGCAAAGAAGAAACTTGGATTTGTGTTGAACGAAGATGGTAAAATCGTTCCCGCCAATAAAGGGGCTATTTACAGTTATATCCTTGGAGTAGATGATCAGTTGAAATTCAGGGATAACAAACGGAGCGGGCTTGAGATTCTGCACGAGGCATTTGACCTTGAATATAAAATGGATGAGTATTCATTTGAACTTGATGCAGAAGAAAAGAGTTTTGTAGAGAACTACAAGAAGGAGATTAACTATGATTCCGCAAAAACGTATGTAGGGTTTAATACTGGATGCTCAACATTGTTCCCGAATAAGAAGATGACGATTGAGCAGCATGTGAGACTAATTAACGAACTGGCAAAAGATGATGATAAAGTAATAGTATTATTGGGCGGTCGCGAAGATACGGAGAGGAACGAACAGATAATTGAGTCAATTGATAAAGAAATAAGATATAAGGTAATTTCAACTCCGACTACAATGGGTTTGCGCCGGGGTGCATGTTTTATGGATATCAGTGATATTGTGATTTCAGGTGATAGTTTCGGAATGCACATGGCAATTGCCTTGAGGAAATATGTAATAGCGTGGTTCGGGTTATCCTGTGCAGCAGAGATAGAACTTTACAATAGGGGTAAAAAACTTTTAGCCGAAGGGCTTGAGTGCTCGCCATGCTGGAAAAGAGTTTGTCCTTTCGATCTTGAATGCATTAAGATGATTGATCTTGGAAAAATTGCTGACATCGTAAGGGAGTTTGCAGAAAACAAAAACAAAAGAATTTTGGTTAAATAAAAATTTATTGAGAATAAAATGAGTATAAAAATTCCAATCTACCAGCCATCCCTTGACGGGAATGAAAAGAAATATGTAAATGATTGTCTTGACACAACATGGATTTCATCCAAGGGCAAATACATAAACTTGTTTGAGGAAAAATTCAGCGAGTATATAGGGATCAAGCATTCTACCTCGGTAAGTAACGGAACTGTGGCACTTCATCTTGCACTTGTCACGCTTGGGATTAGTGAAGGAGACGAAGTGATAGTTCCTTCGTTTACGTACATAGCTTCTGTAAGTACGATTGTGTTTGCGGGGGGGAAGCCGGTATTTGTGGATTCACTTATGAATTCCTGGCAGATGGACCCGGAGGACGTAAGGAGAAAAATTACACCAAAGACAAAGGCTATAATGGCGGTGCATATATACGGGCATCCATGCGATATGGGTGAACTGAAAAAGATAGCAACTGAGAACGGTCTATTTTTAATAGAAGATTGTGCTGAAGCATTTGGATCATTATATGAGAAAAAGCACTGCGGGACATTTGGGGATATTGCAACATTCAGTTTCTATGGTAACAAGACTATAACAACAGGTGAAGGAGGGATGGTTGTTACTAATGACGAAACGTTATATGACAGAGCATATCATTTAAAGATGCACGGTCTTGCAAAATATCGTCAGTACTGGCATGATGTGCTTGGTTTTAATTACAGAATGACCAACATATGCGCGGCAATAGGGTTGGCACAGCTTGAGCATGCTGACGAAAAAATTGCGAAGAAAAGGGAGCTAAAGGAGTGGTATGACAAGGCACTGGCGGGACTGCCAGTTAAGCCACATGGAGAGTTGAAGAATGTATTTCACTCATACTGGATGTATTCAATTCTTGTAGATACTCCAAAAGAAAGAGAGGATTTGAGGATCCATTTGGAGGAAAGCGGTATTGAGACAAGGCCTTCATTTTATCCTGTCCATACGATGCCAATGTTTGCGCAGAAGTTTCAAAAGCTGCCAGTCGCAGAACATCTAGGATGGTGCGGTATTAATTTACCGAGCTGGCCAGGACTTAAAAAGGAGCAGATACAAGAAATAGCCGGATCAATAAAGAAGTTTTATAAGCTGTGATATTTAATTTTTGAGTAATTCATTTGTTCGGATGGGGGACTTTGCAATATTGTTATGGAAGAATCAGTATTGTGTTAATAAAATGGCTGACTAATGCGGGTATAATCCCTGACTAATAGCGTATTACCGAGGTATTACCGCCGTATTACTGCCGGCTTCAATTACTTAATTATTGATATTTGTTGTTTTTTTTTACGAGGCGGTGCAGATAGGCACCGACGGGGAATATGAAAAGAACGGACACCCCTCTACATATTAATAAATTGAGAACCTGTTTTTTGCCAAGTTTCAATTAAAATAATTTTAAGGTACTGAAATATAATTATTTTGCATTTAAATTAACATCCAAGGCAACTTCTTTTTTCAGAAACTGGGAAACCTTCTCATAAATGTCAGACATTTCTTCTTTACTGAATTTTCCATGTTTACCATTCTGAACTGTATAAAGGAAATTTACAGCACCAACATTATCAAGGGCGGCTTTGAGTTTAGTAGATTGAGAATATGGAACCGTTGGGTCCTGATTTCCCTGAATCATGAAAATTGGGGGGAGATCTTTCCGGACATAAGAAATTGGTGAAATTAATTTCGCAATTTTAACTGCAGATGACATATCTGAAAACATAACAAGCGCTTTTTTCTTATAGCTCGGAATATCCATCAATGAGATTAAATCTGTCGGACCATAGAAATCGACTATTGCTATTGGTTTCATGATATGACCACTGAAGCAGGATTTATCTAATACAGAATTAGGAGGAACCATTCCGGCCATAAGAGCTAAGTGTCCACCCGCTGATGTACCTGAAAGGATAATTTTATTAGTATCAATGCCATAATGATCAGCATTATCATATGCCCAGGCGAAAACACACCTTGCGTCTTCAACAGAAGCGGGCATTTTTGCCTGTTGCAGGAAGCGATACTCAGCATTGATAACCACCCACCCATTATTAAGATATGGTGTGAATGCTGAAATTGAATCCTTACTGCCTTTTACCCAGCCGCCACCGTGAAAAATTATCAATAGAGGCTGTTTATTAGTTTTATTTTTAAGAGAATAAATATCGAGCATAACCGAATCAGAACCGACTCGTTTATAAACCACATTTGCCGCAACATCGTAATTTTTGGCATAAATCTTTTCCCATTTTGACTGTTTATATAACTGAGCGAATGATTCAGAAGGGATGAGTAAAAGCAGAACAACACAAATAGCCATGTAAACTATGAATGGAGCCGCAGTTTTATTGATATTTATATCTTGATGAAATGTTTTCATTTTTCACTTAAGTGTTTAATTTTGCAATAATATATTAAAAATTAATATGTAATTATTTTTAATATTCCTTTGTTATTAATAAACTATTATCTCCCCACATTTTTACGGTAATAACTTCACCCTTGTCAATTCTATGAAAAACACGTGCCAGAAAATAATTATCTAAAAATTGAACACTTGCGGGAGTAACCGCATAATAATCGAGTCCAGCAGTTATAGTGTCGCCATTTTTTAATTTTTCAAATATTTCTTTTTGATTTTCTGCACGTAAATATTTTGAATGTCCGCCAGAATACCAATCAGTAACGACAACATTAGTGGAGTACTCTACTTTTTTTACGTTTCTCCAATCGCTGAAACTTACCTCGTGGCTGTACCAATGGCGTTGATCGTTTAATAAATCTCCCATCGAGAAAAGGCAATAAATAATCAAAGACATATAACAAAGCCGTAATAAAAGGAACATAAAACCACCTACTAGAAAGGAACACCTGTTGGAAGGACCAATTTCGTCCAGCATCAGGTCTAATTAAATAAATAATTGCGACAACAAACAAAACTGAAATTGACAATAAAATCTTTTTCTGTTTAGAAAAATTCCAGTTGACTAATCTTATACCTACAATAGAAATGGGGGTTGTTAATAAAGCAGGGATATATGACCACCAATATTTCCATCCCAATACAACAAATAATCCAGCAACAGCATAAGGACGGGCCATTCTACTCCAAAAGACAAAAAGCGGGAAAATAGCGACTATAAGAGCTGCGCTTAATTTTCTTTTATTTACCACAAAGTAAACAGCGGGAATAGTAAGTGTTCCGCAAACTGCAGAAATACTTCTTAGCCAAAAGTCACTATGGAGACCCAGTACATGACCTATAAAAACCGGAATTGTTTCCTGAATATAATTACCATCCTTTACCATAAAAGCAAAAAGACATTCATCTATCCAAAGTGGTTTTCCTCCTAAATCATAGAATCGTAAGAACATACCTAAAGAAATAATAAGGAAAAGAAGAATTCTATTCTTTCCCACATCTAAGGAATTTAATGATAATTTCAATTTTCCCATATTTATTATTTTATTAGAATTCCTATTTAAATCCACATTTGAATTAAAAATAGCCAAAATCTATTAAAATAAAAAAACTTACTCAATTAGAGTGAAGAAGGATGATAAGAAATCGAAGCGTATAATTGGATCCCCGCTTTCGCGGGGATGGCAATTTGGAATGTAATTATTTGAAAAGGTAGAGGAATTCGGCATAGCCGTTTTTAGCCAGATCTTCTTTGGGGATGAAACGCAAAGAAGAGGAGTTTATGCAATATCTCAGATGAGTTGGAGATGGCCCATCATCAAAGACATGGCCTAAATGAGAATCGGCAAAACGACTTCTGGTTTCAACCCGCTGCATGCCTGCGGAATTATCTTCTTTCTTTTCGATATACCGTGGGTCAATTGGTTTTGTAAAACTTGGCCAACCGCAACCAGAGTCAAATTTATCTTTTGAACTAAACAACGGTTCACCCGAGACCACATCGACATAAATTCCTTCCTTGTGGCTATCCCAGAATTCATTCTTAAAGGGGGGATCGGTTGCGTTTTTTTGAGTAACTGCATACTGAGCCGGAGTAAGGTTTAATTTAGATTTATCTTCACCAGCTTTTTTATATTTTTCAATATTGGCATCACCCCAGAGGCCCATAATAAAGTTATCTCTACCTGAACCTTTTCTGTAGCTGTAATAATGATCCGGATTTTTTTTGTAATAATGCTGATGATAGTCTTCAGCAGCGTAGAACTCTGTAAATTTTTCAATTTTAGTTACAATAGGTTTATTGAAGATACCGGATCTATTAAGTCTTTCTTTTGAATCTTCTGCAACCTTTTTTTGAAGATCGTCAGTATAAAATATTGCGGAAGTATATTGTGAACCGCGATCGTAGAAAGAACCACCGGCATCAGTAGGGTCGAATTGTTTCCAGTAGACGTCCAGGATTTCAGAATAACTAATTATTTTAGGATCGAAAATAACCTCTACTGCTTCGAGATGTCCAGTAGTTCCTGAACTAACCTGTTCGTAAGTGGGGTTTTTAACCTGACCACCAGTATAGCCAGAAATCACATCTTTAACTCCATCGAGTTTTTCGAAAGGCGCATCAAGGCACCAGAAACAGCCACCAGCAAATATTGCTTTATCCATTCCTTTATAATTTATGGGAGACGCCATAGCATTTTTAACCTCCAAGTTTTTAGCACATCCAAAGAACATTAATAAGCCAATAAAGCTTAATACAAGTTTACTATTCATTATTTCCTCCGAATAATTATCTGAGGCAAAGTTAAGATCAAATAATCACGAAAATATCACAAATGAATAACAATATAATAACAAATTAGGTTTCATTTAAATGTGTGGGGGAATTCACAGGAATAGATATAAAAAAAGATGTCCCTTTGGCTAGTTCACTTTTAACTTTTATATCAAATTCATGCAAATCAAGTATTCTTTTAACGATAGAGAGACCGATACCTGCGCCGCTATTTTTCCCAGTTGGATTTTTTTTAGCCTGATAATATCTGTCAAATATATTGGAAATTTCTTCTTCAGATATGCCAATACCGGTATCAGAAATAATGGCAAGGAGGCTTTGCGCATATTTCTTTTTCAGAATTATTTTTATCTCTCCGCCAGAGGGAGTAAACTTAACGGCATTATCAATAAGGTTTTGGAATACTTTTTCCATCATACCAATGTCAGCAAAGACCCGAGGCAGGTTTTCTGTCACTTCAAGCAAAAGATTTATATTTTTTTCATTTGCAGGAATCTGGTTTTTCTGATGGATATCCTGAAGCAGCTCACCAAGAGAGAACTCTTCAATATGCGGTTTTATCTCTTTTGATTCAAGCCTTGAGAGTTCAAAGAGTTCTTCAACCAGATTGAGCAGCCGGTCAGTATTTCTCATAATTATTCCGAGGAAATTATTTCTTTCAATTGGTGTGAGTTTGCTGTCTTTCAGGATAATAGTTTCGACATAGCCCCTTATAATTGAAAGAGGAGTTCGCAGATCATGGGAGACATTTGCAACCAGGATGCGGCGGTTTTCATCCATAGATTTAATTTCATTTATATTGTGTACAATCGTATCAGCCATATCGTTAAAAGAATCAGCGAACAACTTAAGTTCTCCCTTGTTTGTCATAATTATTCTTGCAGAAGAATTTCCGTTACGGAAGTCACGGATAACTCTGACAATTCTGCGAACATTCCAAGTGATAATACCAATTGCGAGGAAGCCAATAATTGCGGCAGTTATAAGGGCGATAATCATTGATCTAACACCAAGCCTTATTATATAGCTTCCGAAGACAAGCTGGGAAGCATTTTCATATTCCTGCCCGCCGAGAATAACATAAATATATCCCTTAAATTTGTCTGCTTCAGTAACGCGTGAGGCGGAGAATGGTTTCATTTTCTCCGGATTTTTAGGGTCAGTTCCCATTAAGAAAGAATGTTTATCTGCATATATAAATTCTTTTAACGGACCAAGTGGAATTGATTTTATTTTAATCACTTGATTAGGCGCATAGTAAGTTAAGATAGTTCCATTAGTATCAAGAAGGTAGACTTCAATACTAGGATTTATTACCATAACATTATGAAAAACATCCTTGAGTACTTCAGTGTTAACAGAGTCACCTTTGAAGCAATCATTATCAGCGGCAATATGGGATGCGATATTAAGATCTAGTTTTTGTCTAGTTTCCTCAAAATACATCTCAGCAGTATTAACTGAGATGTAGATATAAACTGCTGAAATTATGATCAGAATTAAAAGAAACACAGATGAAACCTGAAAGAAAAGAGAATTAAATAATTTGTTCATTAAACCTATACCCTGCCCCCCAGTTTGTAATTATATATTGGGGATCGGAAATATTTTTTTCAATTTTATTTCGGAGCCGATTAATATGAGAATTTACAGTATGTTCATAACCTCCATACTGATAACCCCAGATTTTATTAAGTAGTCTTTCGCGAGAAAAGACTTTACCGGGGTTGGATGCTAAAAGGTAAAGAAGTTCAAATTCTTTTGGAGTGAGATCAATTTTTTTACCTTCAACAATTACTCTTTTGCCTGCAACATCAATGACTAGATTACCAGCAGTAATGTTTTTTTCTTTTTCCTTAGAGGGATTTAGGGTGTCGACACGTCGAAAAAGGGCTTTAACGCGGGCAATAAATTCTCTGAGACTAAAAGGTTTAGTAAGATAATCATCAGCGCCTAATTCCAGGCCAAGTACTTTATCAATTTCTTCAGACCGTGAAGTAAGCATGAGGATAGGAATAGAGATACCTGCTTTTCTTATTTCCCGTAAAATTTCAAGTCCATCAATATTAGGAAGTAGGACATCAAGCACAATAAAATCAAAAGCACCAGACTGGGCGAATTTTAGTCCTGTAATGCCATCAAATGTTTTGGTAACAGAACATTCAAGATCTTTAAGATGAATTTCCAGGAGGTCGGATATTTCCTTATCGTCCTCGATAATTAAAACGTTTTTCATGGAAAACAAGTTAAGTTCTTTAGATGAAGGGGAATGTGTTCCCAGTTGTTAATTTTCCGGAGGGGTACGAAGGTTAACTGCCGATTGGATTCCATCTGCAATTTGAGGAATAATACCTTTTTTAGCATAAACAGGGTGTACCAGTTTTTTCAGTAAAGGTAGTTTAGAAGTAAATACTAAGCCACCAATAATACATAAAACGCCACCCATTAAAACAGTATGCGGGGCGCCAATTTTACTAGCAAGGCTACCGACTATAAGGCTGCCAAACGGAGTAGTTCCCATAAAAGCCATAGTATAATAACTCATGACTCTACCCCTCATATTATCATCAGTGACTGTTTGAAGGATTGTATTGCATGATGCATTATGAATCATCATTGCTGCGCCTGTCAGGAAAAGCATAAATAATGAAAACGTAAGATTTCCTGAGAAAGAAAAGATAATCAGGCTGACGCCGAAAGTAACAGCCATTGAAGCAATTATGCGTCCGAGACCAACAACAGTTTTTCTTGAAGCAAGATATAAGGCTCCAATAAGAGCACCGACTCCGATAGCACCAACGAGGAAGCCCAGGGTATGAGGTCCCCCTTTCAAGATCTCACGAGCAAACACAGGCATAAGCACAGTATATGGCATACCAACCAGACTCATAAGGGCGAGCATTAAGAGAATCGCCCTAATGGGAATAAACCCCCACGAGTATTTGAAACCGGCTTTCATATCTTTAATGATTCGTTTTTCGTTGAAAGGGTGTTTAATATAATTAATATGCATAGCCAGTAGAGAGATTATCACAGCTATATAGCTTACACCGTTTATTAGGAAACAAATACCCTCACCGAATAATGCAATAATGATTCCTGCAATTGAAGGACCTATTAAACGCGCAGCATTAAACATAGAAGAATTAAGAGCGATAGCATTGCTGAGATCACTTCTATCTTCAATCATTTCTACTACAAATGACTGACGTGCGGGGATATCAAAACCATTCACCGTTCCCATGAAAATATTCAGAAGAATAATCTGCCAAATCTGAATATTGTGTGTAAGTACAAGAGCAGCCAGAATAAAGGCCTGAATCATAGCAAGGGTTTGGGTAATAACAATAACCCTGTGTTTATTCCACCTATCAAGCATTACACCTGCGAAGGGGGAGATGAAGAAGGTAGGTATCTGGCTGACAAAACCAATGAGTCCAAGCATGAATGCAGAATCAGTGAGACGGTAGACCAACCATCCCATTGCAATACTTTGCATCCAGGTCCCAATCAACGAAATTAACTGGCCCGAAAAGAAAAGTTTATAATTACGGTATTTTAAAGCTCTTAAAAGATCTTTTAATTTCATACTTAAAGTTAATCAGAAATAAAATAATTGATTAAAGGGACGACACAGATGAACTAATCAATCATACCGATTTCTTTAAGCCATTTAATACAAGCATCCGGCCATTGGGAGACAGTACCTTTGTTTTTCCCGAGTCCGAATCCATGCCCCCCTTTCTGATAAATATGAAGTTCGGCGGGGATATTCTGATTTTTAAGGGAAGTATAATAGTCGATACTGTTTTGTACTGGAACAGTTTTATCATCTTCTGCCTGAACCAAAAAAGCCGGAGGGGTATTTTTTGTAACATGGAGTTCACTTGAGAAATATGCAACGAGTTTCGGGTCAGGGTTTTTACCCAGAAGATATTTTCTTGATCCGGTATGCGTATTTATTTCATTCATTGTTATAACTGGGTAAGCGAGAACAGAAAAATCGGGGCGAGCACTTGTAGTATCGGAGTCATAAACCTTATCGTTATAATGAGTGCAGAGAGTGGAGGCAACGTGTCCACCGGCCGAGAAGCCAAAGACGCCGATTTTATTGGGATTTAGATTCCATTCTTTTGCATTACGCCTTAGAACACGCATTGTTTCCTGGACATCCTGGAGGGGTCCGACAGTTTTGTTTTCCATTATAGTATCATTTGGAAGCCGATATTTCAGAATTACGACAGTAACGCCGTATTCATTAAGCCATTTGGCAATATCCGCTCCTTCGTTCTCAATTGCAAGCCTGATATAGCCGCCACCAGGACAAATAACGGCAGTAGTACCGGATGATTTCTTTTGGGGGAAATAAATAGTCAGGGTTGGAATGGAAACCCTGGCAATTCTTGTTTTACCGTCTTCTAATTTGATAGTATCTTCATTATGAAATAGGGGCGACTGAATTGAGCCGGGGATTTTACCACTCCATAGGTTCATTACTTTTGGTTGGGAATGCAGGGTAAAGTTAAATATCAGAAACAGGACTATAGTTGAGGTATAAAATATTTTCATAATAAAAAAAGGATAATTGATGAAATTAAAAATAGTGAATACGAATATCGAAATCCAAAGCATCCCTTCAAGCGGTTGTAATTATTATATAATATAACCGGTTTAAGAATTAACCAATAACGAAATTCAGGACTAGCATTTCAATATCATTTTCAGACAGCAGCTAATTTAACTTTAAATTCATATTTAAGGGGAGAAAAATCTCTTCCAGAAGGATTTCCAGACGTTCTGCCTCCATTACCACCTCTACCCATGCCCGATCCACGAGAGCCGCCCATACCACCTCCACCACCACGTCTTCCACCGCCGCCTTCACCAGATTCTCCTTTTTGATCTCCCCCTTTATTGTTTTCCATTTTACCTGTTTCAAAAGTAACGCCGATTTTATCTTCAGGTTTAGCATTTAAGACAACCTGAGAGAACTCCTTATTACCTTTAAGGGGGACTTTCAACTCATATACTAACTGATTCATAGAATAGCCGATTTTGGCCTTAAATCCTTTTTCGGCATTAGGTGATGAGCTGTAGATACCGATATTATTATCATCGACAATAATCAATTCGTTCTGAATAGAAAGGAGATGTTGAATCCTGCCATTTATATCCTCCGGATTTGTTGAATTATCCTCACGCGCCACATGCATCTCTTCCATAGTTTTTTTAACAGGATACTGAATTCCTATTGCATCTTTTGAATCTGATGGATAGAGCCATACAGTTAGTCCCTGCGATAATATTTTTACAATTTTCTGATTATCTGACGTAATCATGCAGACATAGAGATTCTCCCCATCATTTCTAAAACCAACTGCGACATTATCATTTTTTACCGGAATAAATGATGTCCCCCAGTCTTGCTGGTTGCCATCGATAATAATATCGTTGTGGTTTAGAGTACTGGTTACTTCCGGGACAGATGAGCAACCGGAAAAAGTTAATAAGATAAAAAGAGTTATAAACAAATAAACTGGTAATGATAGCGATATATTTTTCATTTCCGATAAATTTTAAGTTAATAGAAAAGAGGCAATTTTAATTCTTTAGGACACAAAATAACCCAGAATGGTTTAAACTAATAATTTTCTTAGAACTATAGGAGATTTATTAGGCTCTTTTAATACATCACAAAAGTTGTAAGTTATTTATTTTATTGAAGTTAACAATATTTTTATGATGGTCTAATTAAAAGAAAGCAGAATTTTTAATCTTCGTGAATGTTTGTATCAATTTCGCTTCCGACTGGTTCCCAATCTATACCTTCGCATGGAAGGTATTCCGTGGTAGGATGTTTATCATATTTCATACAGAGAACTGCAGTTTTATCAAAGTGTTTGCATGAAGAACATAGTGTTGATTCAATAATATCCTTATTTTTCTTTTCGAAAAGCTTATAGTGAATGATCATGGGATGGATAATAATTCCATAAATTCCCATAATACATACAAGCCACCATAATTGGAAATCTATATAGCTTTTAATAAACCAGAGAGCCGGAATGACAACGGCAGTTCTAATAATGGTCCAGAAAACAACTTCACCCATACAATGTCCGGATTTTCGTTGCAATATAAAATAATAATTTATAAAATGTTGAGTCATAATTTATTGATGTATTTAATCAGGGTACTAAAACGAATTTCGTAATTTATAGGTGCCGTTTTATATAATTTATAATCATGAATTCGAACAAATCTAAAATAATATATATGGTTATCGCAATCCTTGTAGCAATAACTCCATTAGTAATATGGAAAATATTAAAAGCGCAGAATTCCGAATTGTATCTCGAGAATCAAAATTATCGATTACAATTAGGATATGAAGATTTATATCAGACAAATAGTGCCGATATAGTTATGCTTGGAGACTCGCATACTTATAACATTAATTGGGATGAACTTTTGAATAGAAAAGGAATAGTTAACCGCGGAATAGATGGTGACATAACACAAGGATATCTTCACCGACTGACATATATATATAAATTAAATCCGAAACTTTGTTTTATTGAAGGAGGGATTAACGATTTATATTCACACTTTACCATACACGAGATCTTTGAAAATTATAATGAAATTATTACTGTTTTGCGAAGCCATAATATTATCCCCATAATTCAATCAACTTTATTTGTTGCGAAGAATTATAAGTCGGCCAAAGAGACTAACTACAAAGTTGAACAGCTAAATCAAATGTTAATTAAATATTCAAAAGAAAATAGCATCGAGTACCTCGACATAAATACTTTAGTAAGAAACAACAGTTATTTAAGGGAAGAACTTAGTTATGACGGAATTCATTTGAATGCCAAAGGATATATGTTATGGAAACCACTAGTTGAGAAAGTATTGGAAGAGCATAATCTGTAATTTATTTATATTTCATCCAAGCGGGATTTAGTTTTAATATTTTTTTATAAACGGGGCATGATGAATCGTGTGCTTTGGGGAGGTAGCCTATGCTCATTAGGAATTCATTTACAATTTCACCGCCCGTAAAGGAAAATGTTTTTTTGAAAAGTTTTACCCATTCATCTTTCGAAAGCGGATGGTTTTTATTTAGCCAATTTTCAAATGAACCGAATTCTTTCTGAATCTGAATAATTTTTTCCGCATTTTTAATAACAGCATTTATCTTAAGACGGTTTCTAATTATTCCCGCATCTGACATTAATCTTTCAATTTGTTTCTCTTTATAGGCTGCGACCTTTTTCAAATCAAAATTATTGAATGCTTTGTGAAAATTATCTTTCTTTTTAAGGATAATAGCCCAATTGAGTCCAGCCTGGTTAATTTCCAAGGCGAGTCTTTCAAGCAAGAGGTTGTCATCATGGATGGGAAATCCATATTCGGAGTCGTGATAAATCTTATGAAGATTGTTCCGATCCAAGTTTTTTACATAATCACAGTAGGTCAGTGCCATTTGTTAAATTTTCCACTTAAAATCATATCCTTATATTATTAATTCTGTTAACTTATGTCAAGTTATTTAATCAATTTCCGATATTTTAATAAGAGGACAGCATGATTAAAATATTTGCACACCGTGGAGAATCATATTATGCTCCTGAAAACACAATTGAGTCGATTAAACTTGCATGGGTAAACAATGCAGACGGAATTGAAATTGACGTTCGGCTAACGAGTGATAAAAAAATTGTTGTTATTCATGACAGAAACACAAAGAGGACTACGGGAATATATGGGCAGATAAAATCACGAAGTCTTAGGGAATTAAAGGATATTGATTCATCCATACCTTCTCTAGAGGAGATATTGGCAATAATACCCAAGAACAAAACCATAATGATTGAAATTAAGTGCAATACGGAAATAATAATTCCTCTGAAAAAGCTGCTTAGCACAGCACCTCTTGCAAGTGCCCAAATACTACTTGCAGGATTTGGACTTAAAAAGATGTCGGTTGTTAAAAAAGCCTTTCCAGATTACAGAGTTTTCAGAATTAAAAGGATAGATAGTGAAAACCTGATATTTAAATCGCTGCGGATAGACAGAATGGTAGCAGCATGCAGGAAAAATGGCCTGGATGGACTAAGTCTTTCTTATTCAAGGTGGCTGACTAAAAAAAATGCGGATAAGATAAAAGAGTCTGGATTAAAATTATTCATATGGACAGTAGATAATCCAAGGCGGGCATTGAGATTGAAGAAATTGGGAGTTGACGGGATTATATCGAACCGGTCAGGTTTTTTAAAAGAGAAATTAAATTAAGTTTCAGCAACAAAAACAAAGACCATTGTAAAATTATTTATAGTAGACTAATCTTTAAATAGTTCAGGATGGAGAAATGGGATAAGTGCTGTAATAATCCCCTGGGTGTATAGATCTCTCCTTGTTATAATGTTTTTAGTAAGGAAGCCGATTGCGCCAGTTTTTTGTTTAGAATTACTTTGATTAGTAAGGTTATCAATTACTTTACCTAATTCAACTCCTCTAAGAAGTTCATCGATGATTTGTCCAGGAAGCGGGAAATGGGATGAAGTGCCAAATGAAGATTTGCCATCTTTATTTATTATACAAATACAGCCAAATGAAAACCAGGTACCACAAATATTCATAATTCCCCCCTCGATTCCGACCATAAAGTCAGCCTTGAGTTCAGAGGTTTTATTTAATTCACGGAGTGCATCTGCTCTATTTTTTGCTCCTAAAAAAGTATCACTGTTTACAGGTTGGTCCGGAACACCAGAATTCACATCAATCCCTTTTACTATTATTGCCGGAAAGTAATGTTGAAATGCATCATTAACAGATTCAATTTTAACTGGATTTTTGGAACCAACAAGAATAAGCATAGAATATTATTTATTTTATTAATATAAAAGTAGTTATTATTTTTATTTAATAATAATTAACTTATTTAGAACTGATAATTATTTAAACTAAAGGCGATTATGAAAAATTTATTCTTATTTCTTTTATTAGCAGGAATTATTGCAGGCTGTCAGGAAGAAGAGCCAAAGATTCCGGAACAGCAGAAGGATAATCTTGTTGAAAATCAGTTATCCTATCATAATTATAAGGATAGTGTAAGTTTCCATCAAGTAACCAAGATTTTTGTACATTCGCAATTGATCAAAATAATTGACACTTCATATTCTTTACCCACTCCAGGATATAAAGTAATAAAGGTTGAAGATTCCGAAGGAAATGAAAAAGATTCAACAGTGGCAGTCCCCTATGGGATTTCATTCAATGCAAAGGAAGTGAAATGAAAAAGAGCACTATAGTAAACCTTGTATTATGTGCATCATTAGCCATGTTTGGCGGATGTGAAAAGAAAAAGGAGAAAAAATCGGATAATGATTGGTCGGTTCAGACTGACACACAAAATCCAGATCAGGTATATGCATATAATAACGGAGGGATGAATCCTTTTTTTATGTATTGGCTGATTGCTAACAGCGGACGCCAGTCATATTATTATGGAGGCTATGATAACAATGGAAGATATTTTTCGCACAGTACCGGGGAATTCTCAAATGGCAGGGGTTTAACGGGAGGCAGAGTTTTCAGCAGTCATTCAATTAGCAGAGGCGGTTTCGGAGCCCATGGAATAGGAGCAGGAGCATAATGATAATAAAGAAATTACCTGTGCGAGAAAACTGGCAGGAGAAAGTTGAAGCTTTAGGTTTTACATTTCATTCACTGAACAATCTATATTGGGACGAATCTAGAGCCTATGAATTTACAATGGAGGAAATTCTCCGAATAGAACAAGCCACCAAAACATTGCACGAAATGAGTCTTGAGGCAGTACAACATATAGTAGACAAAGATTTATTTAAACGTTTTGGACTTTCGAATGAAGTTAAAGATATAATTATACAATCATGGAATGAGGAGCATCCGGCGATTTATGGGAGATTTGACCTTGGTTATAATCCGAGGCTTACTGATTTTGCTTCTCAGGTTAAGATGATGGAATATAATGCAGATACACCCACATCATTATTTGAAGCCTCAATTGTTCAATGGTACTGGCTACAGGATATTAACTCAACCTTAGATCAATTCAATTCACTTCACGAGAAATTGATAGCTAAGTTTAAGGATATTGGCCCTTATCTTAAAGACTCGGGGCTTCTACATTTTTCATGTTTAAAAGATAATATTGAAGACCTGACGACAGTTGAATATCTGCGTGACTGTGCAAGTCAGGCGGGATTGAAAACCAGTCTATTATATATTGAAGATATTGGATTTGTTAATGAGGAAAGATGTTTTGTCGATATGAATAACGAAATGATTAATAATATTTTTAAGTTATACCCATGGGAATGGCTGGTTGAAGAGAAATTTTCTTCAGGCTTATTTGAAAATGAGAACTCTCCATTTTGGATTGAACCTGCATGGAAGATGATATTATCAAATAAAATGTTATCTGTTATACTATGGGAATTATTTCCAAATCATCCTTTACTTTTGCCTACCTTTACAGAAAACGATTATTTCATCAAAAATAAACTTTCTTATGTCAGTAAACCCGTTTTAGGCAGAGAAGGAAACAATGTGATAATAAATAAATATAACGGCAGTACTTATGAACAGACCTCTATGAATGATGGGGATTATGGAAATCAACCAATGATTTATCAGCAGTTCTTTGAAGTTCCAGAATTTGAAAATTCATTTCCAGTAATCGGGTCATGGATGATTGACCAGGAACCAGCCGGAATAGGAATAAGAGAAAACTTTTCTTTAATAACGGATAATGTAAGCAGATTCATACCGCATTATATAAAGGGATGAACTTCGGGGTTTCTATAAACCCCGAAGATGAACAGAATATTTAGAACAGTCCTTCAATTGAAAGATATCTTTCCCCAGTATCATAATTAAATGAAAGGACTTTACTTCCCGCAGGAATCTCAGGCAATTTTTTAGCAACTGCCGCTAAGGCTGCGCCTGATGAAATTCCTATAAACAGACCTTCCTCTTTTGCAGCTCTTTGTGCATATTCGAAAGACTCTTCTTTCGTAACTGTTATTACACCATCAATTATTTTTGTATTCAAGATAGAAGGAACGAAACCAGCACCAATGCCTTGAAGAGGATGCGGTCCAGGTTTTCCTCCACTTAATACAGGAGAGAGTTCCGGTTCAACTGCAAAAACCTTAAGATTGGGAAAATCTCTTTTAAGCACTTCAGCAACTCCTGTTATATGTCCTCCAGTTCCGACGCCAGTTATTAAATAATCAAAACCTTTAGGAAAATCTTTTAATATTTCGCGAGCAGTAGTATCTCTATGGACACGAGTATTGGCTTCATTATCAAACTGCATGGGGATCCATACGGCAGGATTTTCGCTTGCAATTTCGCGAGCCCTTTCAATTGCTCCTTTCATTCCTTTTTCACGCGGCGTCAGTTCAAGTTTTGCACCATATGCCAGCATCAATCGTCTTCTTTCAATGGACATTGATTCGGGCATGACAAGAATTAAAGAATATTTTTTTACAGCCGCGACCAATGCCAGGCCTATTCCTGTATTTCCGGAGGTTGGTTCAACGATAATTGAACCTTTTTTAAGAATCCCCTTTTGTTCTGCATCTTCAATCATTGCAAGAGCAATCCTGTCCTTTATGCTTCCTCCAGGATTATTTTTCTCAAGCTTATACCATACCTCTGCCTTGCCGTTGAATAAATGATTTATTCTAACATGAGGCGTATTACCGATAGTCTCCAGAATCGAATTTGCTTTCATTTTTATACCTTTGATTTTATTTGTTAATTGATTTAATTCCCATAAAAAAACCCTTCAAAGGAAGGGCTTTAAAATTACTTATTAATAAGAAATACTTTCATGCCGATTCCTCACGCAAATGGTTAGGATTTGTATAACAGCAACAACATACTGTTTTATTAATCGGACTAGTTTTAAATATTTCAACTTTCATTAATTTTTATATTATTTTCTGATTTTAATTCATTTGAAAGATAATAAGATTTTCTAAAGACATAATCATATATCAACACATACTTGAGAGTCCTTGTTCCTCATCACACTCATTAATTAAAGAGAAACATATTTGAGCATTATTTTATGCCGAACTCTCTGTAAAGCCCATAACACAAATGACCCTACTAAGCTAACGGGAATTATAATAAACCAAAGTCTGATATCAATATATTCGACATCATAGAATATCTTAAGATAATAAATCAATTTTAACTTTAGCGGAAAAGTTGCGAGAAGAATATTCAGCAAAGCGAATAACACCGAGTAAAGAAGGTAAATCCTTTTTTCTTCATCAGGAGAATCAGAAACAATAATTATAAAATTAAAAATAGTCGTCAACAGGAAAACTGCCAGGAGAAGCAACTGTATATCATTCCTACTGATGACATAGTAATGTTTTGCAATAACCTCACCAATATATCCGAAGATTACAATTACCAAAGAAGAAATGACCACAAAAGAGATAACATCAAAGAAGAAGTTCCTAGTTACGGTGGTGTTTTTATTAATTGCCGTGAAAATAAATGCTGGTAAACCGATAGCGAAGACATTAAATAGTGAAATTCTCGTAGGCGTGAGAGGGAATTCTCTTACGAAGATTAACGAAAAAAGTGTAACAAAAACTACCATAAAATTTTTTGTGAGGAAAAGTTTACTGACAGCACCAGATGTATTAACGATTTTATTTCCTTCATTAAATATTTCCGGTAGTAATGAAAATCGGTTTTTCAACAAAACAATATCTGCGATTTCTTTTGTTGATTTACTGCCTTCTTCCATGGCAATGCCTATATCTGATTCCTTAATAGCCGGGATATCATTGACACCGTCACCAATCATGGCCGTATAGATATTTTGTCCTCTCAAAGATTTAATTATTCTCAATTTCTGCTGAGGCCGGAGCCTTGCAAAAACGATTCCAGTTTTTACTGTATCGTACAATTGATCATCATTAATGCTATCCAGTTCAACCCCTGTGATAATTTCAGTTTCTTTGATATTCCAATTAAGGTCCTGTAAAATTGCCCTGACTGAACCTGGTGAATCACCCGATAGAATTTTAAATTCAATTCCTTTTTGCCTGAATGATCTGATAGTTTCAGCCGCATCGATTCTGACCTGATCATTTATAGAAATAACAGCAAGGGGTGTAATCATCTTCCGATTAATTCCGTTTTTCAAATCTTCAAGGGAAATGTTGTCTGGAAGTCGACCAAAAAGCAGATTGCGGAAATCGGACAGTTTCTCAGATTCTATAATTTCCCAGGGACTAATTAAAGATGTCATGTTAATTAAAATGTCAAATGCGCCAAGGATAAAAGTTTGCTCATAAATATCATATTTGGGAATTGAAATTTTTGCGGCACTGAATTTTAATTCGGAATTGAACGGAAGTTCATCAATTATTTCTGCTTTAACTTCTAAATCAATGAGTGAAACGGTACGTATTGTTTCGTTTTGTTCAGATGAACTGAGAGCATATGCAACGAGTATTTTTTTAACAAGTGAATCGGGAAGATTCGGCGACATGTAATTTATTGAAGTAACAGCAAGATTATTCTGTGTAATAGTTCCCGTCTTATCCATGCAGACAACTTTAATATTCGAAAAGGATTCTATTGCATTCAATTTATTAATGATGGCCCCTATTTTACTTATACGCAAAACTCCATATGCATATATCACAGAAATCATCAGGACAAGTCCTTGTGGAATAAGGGCGATAATAATTGATGCAATTTTTCTGATCATCCGGACTTCACCATAATTGGTTTCTCTTCCGAATATCAATTCAAGAGCGACAAGAATCAATGCTGTAAGGAACAAGAATTTAACCATTTGGTTAATTTTACTTTGCAGCGGAGTGGCACTGAATTTATATCTCTTAGCCATTTTAGTAATTACAGCCGCATAGCATTCATCACCAATTTTTTCCACCTTATAGTAACCATTACCAGAAACACAGAAAGAGCCCGAAAACAGATTGTCGTTTTCATTTTTAGACAAGTGAAGAGATTCTCCAGTTATCAAAGATTCATCAACATGTATCTTAGTTGAAAAGAGGACTTTTCCATCGGCAATCACCTGATCTCCTCTTTTCAGAGCAATAACATCATCGAGAACAATATCGGAATTGTCGACAGAGGTTTCTTTTCCATCTCTCAAAACTATAGTTGTTTTTTGAAGCATTAAACTAACTTTATCCAGAGCAATTTTGGCTCGGATTTCCTGAAATATTGCCAATATAGTATTAAAGAACGCTACTATTGATACGCCGACAGAATCCATAAGGAGTCTTTTATCAATAGTATGGAGATAAAAGTAGAAGAGAAATACTACAACAAAAAATATAATTATATTAAACACTGAAAATAGATTTTCAATAATAATTTCTGTGAGTGTTTTTGATTTTACCTTAGAGGTTTTATTGGAAAGCCCTTTTCTTTTCCGTTCAATTACCTCTTCAGATGAAAGTCCTTTTAAACCCATGTAATATTTCAATTATTAATAATTAGTCAAATGTAATGGTCTTAAAGTAATGTGAGAATAGGTAAATAACAACGGGGGACAAAGATTAAACAATTAATATAAATATACTCCGAGGTTTAGCAAACCCCGAAGTATATTTGTAAAGAGAGGAAATTTAGTTATGATTTTTTAACGCCAAATTCTGCGTTAATTGTAATAGTGACTTCTTTACCTACAGCAAGCCCACCAGCTTCAATTGCTTTATTCCACATAAGGCCGAAATCATAGCGATTGATTTTTGTTGTGGCAGTCCATCCAGTTTTAGTATTACCCCAAGGATCCTTAATTGTTCCATTGTTTTGGGCATCAAGAACTACAGTTTTTGTTATGCCTTTAATTGTCAGGTCACCTGTAACCGCATAAAGATTATTCCCTTTTTTCTTAACACTTTTACTTACAAAAGTCATATCCGGGAATTTTGCAGCCGAGAAGAAGTCCTCGGATTTTAGATGTTCATCCCTTTGCTGGTTATCCGTATTTACACTTATTGTTTTAATATCGGCTTCAATTTTATCGACTGAACCATCGGCTTTTGTAGATAATTTTGCATCAAAGTCCTTGAAATTGCCTTCAACGGTAGATATTACAAGATGTGTTACGCCGAATTTAACGGCGGTGTGTGCTTTATCAACTTCCCATTCCTGCTGAGCGAAAGAGCTAAAAGTTACCCCTGAAAGCAGGGTCAATAATAAGACTAAATTTTTCATAATATTTTCCTAAATGATTTATGTTTATTTCTTTTATAATAACATACATCATAAAAGGAGTGAATAAAATAAACCAGTTTAAGAAATATTCTTGCACTAGATTAAGTACAAAAATCAAAATCTAAGATGTTTTACCGTTATTCCATTGTTTATAAGTTCATGGAGAGCGGCGATACCAATTTCAAGATGAATTTGAGCAAATTCTTCGGTAACCTTTTTGTCGCTTTGAGAAGTTTTGACACCTTCAGGAGTCATTGGCTGGTCGGAAATAAGAAGAAGAGCACCACTTGGGATCTTGTTATAAAAGCCGACAGTAAAAATAGTGGCAGTTTCCATGTCGATTCCAATACATCTTAAGGATTTAAGATGTTCTTTAAATAGCTCATCATGTTCCCAGACGCGTCTGTTGGTAGTATAAATTGTTCCAGTCCAGTAGTCCCTTTCAAAATTTCGCATTGTAGTAGAGACAGCTTTCTGGAGATTAAATGCAGGGAGAGCGGGAACTTCCGGAGGGAAATAATCATTGGATGTTCCCTCACCTCTAATAGCTGCAATCGGGAGAATCATATCACCTAGTTTATTAAATTTTTTCAATCCTCCACATTTTCCAAGGAATAAACATGCCGAAGGAGAAGCAGCGGAAAGAAGATCCATTACAGTTGCCGCGTTAGCACTACCCATTCCAAAATTAATAATAGTTATTCCTTCAGCTGTGGCATTTGGCATGGTCCTATTTAATCCTTTTACTTCAACCCCAAATTTAGCCGCAAATCTGATAACGTATTCCTGGAAATTGACCAAAATAATGTACTTTCCGAACTCCTCAATAGTTGCGCCGGTATATCTTGGAAGCCAATCGTTTACTATCTCCTCTTTTGTTTTAAGCATTTCAATTCCTTTCGATTTTAGAATAGATATATATATTTTATTAATAAATATAATTTATTGATATCTAAATTAGTTAAAAAAAATATACCTGTAAAATAAAGTATAAAGCAATCACTATCCTGTTTAGATTAATTCGTATTCGTGAATACGGTTAAGGTCGAAAATGATTTCCCCTTTTTCATCCGGCTCGAAAGCCGGTTTGAATTTAGCATTCCAGATGATTTCATCAATTGTGTATGAAAATCTAGTGTGAACGGTTTGGCTAAAAGTATCGTCAAAAGCTTTAAACTGAACAAGAATTTCAGTCTGCAATTCTTTAAGTTCTTGAGTTGATTTGTTAAAGAATGGTGAATCTTCATCTATCGGATGCACAACTGTCCAACTTAAGGGGAAGAAATAAACCGACCTCCTCTCCAGTTTCATGCCATAATATTTTCTATTATGAGTTTCGCTATCAACAAAAACAGCAAGTAAATTTGCCTCAACTTCTATGAGATCGTTATTTCTGAGGTTAGCAGTTCTGAACATAAGAGCTTTTATTTCCTTATAAGGTGCAACCACTGCATTCCTACTAAAGAGAATTCTGGCTGATGGTCTGGAAAATCTTCCATAAAGAAGGCCTGTGGCCAAGGCAAAGCTAAGCAACCCTGTCAAAGCTTCAAAGGAGGCAATAAGATTAGCGTAAAACCCTTCAGGAACTATGCCCCCATAACCAACAGTTGTAAAGGTTTGAATGCTAAAAAAATAAGCACTTACAAAATTGTTCATCTGTGCATTATTTGAAGAATTTCGGAGATTTTCAATTCCAATTATATAATATAATGAGCCAAACAGGAAGTTTATCAAAAGATACCCGGCAAGAACAATAAGAAGGAATTTTGACCATGACAGATTTACAAGGAAATGGTAAATATCTTTTGGATTCAGACTAGAATTTTTCCTTTTGACATTGAAAGAACCATCCTGATTAATAATCCTTTTTGTATGTTTTCCGAATTTTTCACCCAGACCCGGATCTATTGATTGCTTTGTCATATTCAGATTTTTCCTTTGAGATACACCTGCCTTTTATTTTCCGGAAATTTTTCAATCGCATAACGCAACATGGTTCTGGGCATGTTTTTATAATGTTTCAGAAGAAAACCCTCTTCTGTTTTTAAATCTCTATTACCTATTTCTCTTAGCATCCAACCAACAGCCTTGTGAATAAGATCATGTTTATCATTCAGTAGTATTGTAGAAATAGACAGTGCAACATCAAAGCTATGATTTTTAATAAAATGGAATGTGGACATTATAGCAATACGTCTGTCCCACAAATTATCTGACTTTGCAAGCTCAAATAAAAGGGATTTATCTTTATCAAAAAGATACGCACCTGAAATTCTATCTGCTGTGAGATCGACAAGGTCCCAGTTATTTATATTCCTTCGGTTTAGGTGATAAAAATTGAAAATGATTTCCTTTGTTTTCGCGTCACCTTTTCTAACGAGTTCTACAAGAATCATTAATCCAATCAATCTTTCTTCGTGAACCGGCGAATCAAGAAGTTTTTGGATTTCGTTCATCGACAGATCTATATATCTTTTAGCAAGGGATCTTTGAACGGGAACCATTATACCATAAAAAATATCACCTTCACCATATTGTCCTGGTCCTGTTTTGAAAAAGCGTTGAAGCACAATAGCTTTTTCGGGATTAGCATTCTTTTTTATTTCAATCCGCAGTTCATTAAGTTTCATTATTAGTGTTAAGTGTTATTTGAAAGAATAAAGTGAATTTAATACTTTTTTGAATCATTATTGAATTAATATATAAGGAGGCTTAATGAGTAATCATATTTACAAACATATTGAACTGACAGGTACTTCTCCAGTAAGTATTGACCAGGCGATAAAAAATGCTGTTGAAAGAGCGGCTAAGACAGTTCACAATATGAGGTGGTTTGAAGTATTGGAAACACGAGGGCATATAGAAGAGGGTGTCGTTGCGCATTGGCAAGTAACCATAAAGGTGGGCTTCACATTAGATGAAGCTTAAAAATATACCCCGGCAGGTAATTCTGCTGGGGCTTATTAGTCTATTCACGGATATGGCAAGTGAGATGTTATATCCAATAACTCCGATTTTTTTATCAGGTGTACTTGGAACCTCGATGGCGCTAATCGGGCTTATTGAGGGGCTTGCTGAACTAACAGCAGGTCTTTTAAAAGGATACTTCGGCTTTTTATCTGATAAAATAGGAAAGCGTTCAATATTTGTAATAACGGGTTATAGTTTATCTGCGTTATCAAAACCATTGCCCGGGCTAATTCCCAACACGGTAATAGTTTTCATATCCCGGATTGCGGATAGAACCGGGAAAGGAATTAGAACAGCGCCACGAGATGCTCTTCTAGCAGGATATGCAGACAAAAACAATAAGGGGGCGATATTCGGGTTTCACCGGGGAATGGATACACTCGGTGCAGTCATCGGACCATTAATAGGATTATTCCTATTATCTAGCTATTCTTATAATTTTCGAATCGTCTTTTTATTTGCATTAATTCCATCATTAGCTGCCGTAGTGGTTACTTTTCTAATAAAGGATAAGAAAAAAGAATATTCTGAAGTAAATAAGCAAGTTGAAGTGTCTGCAGTGAAAGAGAGAATTACCAGATTTTCATTCTGGAAGGAATCACCTCATAATTACAAGGTTCTAACAATAATATTTACAATGTTTTCACTTGTTAACAGCAGTGATGTTTTCCTTATTTTGAGGTCCAAAGATATTTCACATTCAACTATTACAGCAATTTTGGTATATGTCTTTTATAATTTAATATATGCTTTGGTTTCTTATCCTGCAGGATTGTTTTCAGATAAATTCGGGAAAAGAAATGCACTTATTATCGGGCTATTAATATTTTCGGGAGTATATTTTGGCTTTGGTCTCTCAACTGGGACTGAAATAATCTGGGTTCTCTTTTTTCTTTATGGAATTTATGCGGCATTTTCAGAAGGAATCGTTAAGGCATGGGTTTCGGAAATTGTTCCCGATAAAAAGAGAGCTTCTGCTATAGGTTTACTGACAATGCTTTCCAGCTTTGCGATAATGGCAGGCTCTTTAGTTACAGGAATATTATGGGATGCCTTCGGACCGGCTATACCATTCATAGTATCTGGCATGATAAGCTTTATTGCTGCAATCCTTTTGTATTTTCTTAACAAAACTGAAACTGAAAAATTTGTTCACAAATCAGTTAAATAAAAGTTAACATCGGTCTAAAAGACGCATTTGCTACTTAATCTCTATCCACCTTTTACATTAACAACTTTTCAAAGCATAATACAGTAAAATGTAAGGTTCGGTTTTATGGTTTCAGTGTTTGTAAGAAAACATTTGATGCAAAATAAATGGTCTGAGGTATGTATATTTACAAGTTAAAAATGGTATAACAAAAATCAATTAGGCAATAGTTGTAAAAAAGGGCACATTGATACGTGTTCTTTTTTGTTTAACTTGCCAACGTAAAGGAAAATATGACAGTATCACAAATAATTATATGGGTAATTATAGTAATTATCGCAGGTTATCTTGTACGACGCTATTTTAGACTGCGTTCAATAAACCAGTATACACCCGCAGAAGCAGCCGCAAAAATGAAAAACAGTCTTAATACTGTTTTTTTGGATGTAAGGAGTAAGCAGGAACGAAGTTCTGGGTTAATAAAAGGATCTATCCACCTTCCACTTCATGAGATGCGATATAAAATAAGCGAGCTAGATAAATATAAGGGGAAAGAAATAATATGTTATTGCCGGAGCGGAAGCAGAAGTCTTGCCGCGGCAACAATATTAAAAAAACATGGATTTAATGTATCCAATTTACGCGGAGGAATAGGCAGCTGGAATTTATATATGAGTCAAAGCAGAGGTTAATGTGTCAAATGAATTGAATAAACAAGCGTTTCTAGAACGAATATTTGATTATGAAAATAAAGAGGAATGGAAATACAAGGGTGACCTTCCAGCTTTAATAGATTTCTGGGCACCTTGGTGCGGTCCATGTCAGGCAGTATCCCCACTAATCGAAGAACTTTCTGAAGAATATCTGGGAAAGGTAAATTTTTATAAAATCAATACCGATGAAGAAGAAGAACTTTCAGGGGTGTTTGGTATAAAGAGCATTCCATCATTATTATTTATTCCTTTGGAGGGAATGCCGAAAATGGCTATTGGTGCATTGCCAAAAGAACAGTTAAAACAAGCAATAGAAGAAGAACTTCTAACTGGATCTCTTTAGTTTTTTATTTACAAGAATGACACCTGATGTAATAATAATTCCGCTTAAAATTATCATTAGTGTAATATGTTCGTTTAGAATTAACCAAGCTGAGAAAACTGTGACAAACGGCTCAAAGTAAAGAAACGCACCGACTTTTGCGGTATCCATTTCCATCAAAGCTTGTGCCCACAGGACATAAGAAACTCCAGAACAAATTAAACCGAGAAATAGTAATGATATCCATGCATTTAAGGATAAATGCAAAATTGAATAAAATACTTCATGTGATAAATTTAAGGGTAATAATAAAATTGCCATTGTAAGAAAGAGATAAAATATTGTCATCAGGGGTGGATAAGCAATGGAAATTTTCTTATTCACAAGAGAATATACGCTCCATGTAAAAGAACTTGTCAGTACCATTACATCTCCCTTATTGGAAATGAGATTAATTTTAGAAAAATCTCCCTTCCCAATCAGAAGTAGTAATCCGAAAAAAGCTATTACAATTCCGACAATATTAATAATCCTTAGTTTCTCTTTAAAAAAGACAAACCCGAGTAGTGCCATGAATACAGGAGCTGTCCCGATTATCCATCCTGTATTAGAAACAGTGGTATATTTAAGACCGGTCACTTGAATCCAGAGGTGAAAAACCGCAATCAGAGCGAGTAAAAAAATATAAGAATGATTTTTCTTATCGATTGAAAAATCCCGGCCTGTTAATTTCGCTATAATAAAAAGGAGAATAACAGCCATAATAAGGCGCATGATAATCAATGTTATCGGTGTAACTTCATTAAGGGCAATTTTAGTTGCAACAAATGATACCCCCCACGACATGACGGCAAAAAGAACTTTCCAATAAGTATTTATTTTTATTTTCAGATTACCGCTCTAAATAATATAAAATTGACATAATATAATAATAAAATATGGTATGAATGATGATTTATCAAGTTAAAATTCTCCATTATAGTTATATTTGCACGTTAATAATTAAGGATTACGATGGCTACAGAACCGAACAAAGTGATATACTCCATGGTTGGAGTAAGCAAAATATACAACAAGAAATTTGTATTAAAAGACATATACCTTTCATATTTCTATGGCGCTAAAATTGGTGTAATAGGTCTGAATGGATCAGGAAAAAGTACACTTCTGAAAATATTGGCTGGAGTAGATAAAGACATAAATGGTGAAACCGTACTTTCGCCAGGTTATACAATTGGCTATCTTGAGCAGGAGCCATTAGTTGAAAGCACAAAAACAGTACGTGAAATTGTTGAAGAAGGTGTTCAGGTAACAGTTGACCTGTTGAAAGAATATAACGCGATTAATGATAAGTTTTCTGAACCAATGAGCGATGATGAGATGACCAAACTCCTTGAAAAACAGGGAGAGATTCAGGAAAAACTAGATGCCTCAGGGGCGTGGGATCTTGATTCAAGGCTTGAAATGGCAATGGATGCTTTAAGATGTCCACCCGGAGAAACATTGGTTAAAGTTTTATCAGGGGGAGAAAAAAGAAGAGTTGCATTATGCAGACTACTTCTAAAAAAACCAGATATTCTTCTGCTTGATGAACCAACCAACCACCTTGATGCAGAATCTGTCGCATGGCTTGAGCATCATCTTCAGAAATATGAAGGGACTATCATTGCTGTAACACATGACAGATATTTTCTTGACAATGTTGCCGGATGGATTCTTGAGCTTGACAGAGGAGAAGGAATTCCCTGGAAAGGAAACTATTCTTCATGGCTTGAACAGAAACAGAACCGGTTGAAAAATGAAGAGAAGAAAGAATCAGACAGACAAAGAACCCTTCAGCGTGAACTTGAATGGGTAAGGATGTCTCCGAAGGGAAGACATGCTAAAGCAAAAGCAAGAATAACTTCTTATGAAGAATTACTTGCTCAGGAAAAAGCAATAAGAGAGAAAGACCTTGAAATCTATATTCCTGCAGGAGAACGTCTAGGAAATATTGTAATTGAAGCGGAACATCTTAACAAATCATATGGCGATAATTTACTTTTTGATGATATGAATTTTTCTCTCCCACCCGGAGGAATAATAGGCATTATAGGCGCCAATGGCGCGGGCAAAACCACTCTCTTCAGATTAATAACAGGACAAGAAAAGCCCGAGTCCGGCACACTGAAAGTCGGAGATACCGTAAAACTTGCTTATGTTGACCAATCAAGAGACATACTGGATTCTAATAAATCAATCTGGGAGATGATATCGGGCGGAGAGGATCTTATTCAACTTGGTAAAAAAGAAATTAATTCAAGAGCTTATGTTGCTCAATTTAATTTTTCGGGAGCTGACCAGCAGAAGAAAGTTGGGGTACTATCCGGGGGTGAAAGGAACCGAGTGCATCTAGCATTGATGCTTAAAGCAGGAGCAAATGTTCTTCTTCTTGATGAACCTACTAATGACCTTGATGTTAATACTATGAGAGCTCTGGAAGAAGCGCTTGAGAATTTCGCTGGATGCGCCCTGGTAGTGAGTCACGATCGCTGGTTTCTTGACAGAATAGCCACTCATATTCTAGCATATGAGGGAGACAGTAAGGTTGTATGGTTTGATGGAAATTATTCAGAGTATGAAGAAAAGAAAAAGGAACGGCTTGGTGCTGAAGCAGATCAGCCACACAGGATTAAATATCGTCATTTAACAAGGTAGAGGGACTATAACTAGTAATGCTCAATAGATTTAATATTATCAACATCTTAGCAACTGCTCTTGCCGGCATAACCGGCGGATTATATCTTTATATTATTTTCCCTACGGTTTTCAGCCATCCAGTATCTTCGAGTATTCTATATGCGATATTATTATTCATGATTTGTTTCTTTGCCGGCAGGATAAAAAGGTCTATTTGGCAAACACTAGACAAAAAGTGGTTCTATATTTTGGAATCGCTTATAGTTGTCACCATAATCGTTATTTCCTACATATATGGATTCAGAAACTATGTGAATGAAGCCGGGATTATACTGCTGGGATATCTGATTATATATAATTCCCGTACTATAAGAGAAAACATCATTAAATTCATATTGTTTTTGATTTCGCCGGTATTCTACATTGGAATAGTTTACGGAGGGAGTTATTTTACCGAAACAATATTCGCAATATCTTTTCTTCTGCTAATGGATAATATGTTTGACCGGGACAAGATCGACTATAACTTTATTTTATCAGCAGCAGTTTCAGGTTTTCTTATATTATTGAATCCATTTCTTTCAGTAATTATTTTAGGATTCAGCGCATACAGATTCAGGCAGGATTTATTAAGGGGTATGATATTTATTTTTTTATGCGGAATATCTGTTTTTGCTCTTAATCTCATTCTGAAGGATCAGGTTAAATTTTTCTCTCCCGGAGGGTTCAATCTTTCAGCATTGGCTATTATGTTAATAATAATACTTACCGGAATTACTTTTTATACTGGATGGATAAGCAGAACTATTTACGAGGTTTTCTTTTCCGCGGGTATATTTGTTTTTATTGCTATAATCATCTTTATGAGTTCATTTAATTACTATTTCCCGCAAATCCTTTCAACAACTTATCCCCTGTTCATTGTTGCGATTCGAGATTTTCGAAGCCATAAATATCTAGGTAAAATCACAGACGATTAAGAAAACGCTAAACCCCCAATTTTTATTTATTCATCTCCATATAATTATCTAATTTATTTATTAGTAAGTCCTTTTGTTCCTTAGGCAGGAATGAAGCCTCAAAAGAATTTTTGGCTAACAAGTAAATGTCATTCCTAGTAAGCAACAATGCATCTGCAACAGCAATATAATTTTCATTTATATAACCGCCAAAATACGCCGGATCGTCAGAATTGATAGTTGCCGCCAATCCCCTCTGCAGCATTTGCTTTAGTGGATGTTGTTTCATGTCGTTTACTACTTTTAATTTAAGATTAGATAAGGGACACACTGTTAGGGGTATCTTTTCCCTTACAAGTTTCTCTATCAAATTTTCATCATTAAGTGCATTATTTCCATGATCAACTCTGGAAACTTTTAGTAAATCCAGCGCCTCCCTCACATATTCGGCAGGGCCTTCTTCCCCAGCATGTGCCACTGTCAGAAATTGCAGACTACGGGCTTTATCGAATACTTCCTGAAACTTCGATGGAGGATGTCCGACTTCAGAAGAATCAAGGCCTACTGCTTTAATCCAATTCTTAAACGGCACAGCTTCCTCGAGAGTTTTCATTGCAGAGCCAGCGTCCAGATGCCTAAGAAAGCACAAAATAAGATCTGAAGATATTCCAAGCTTTTCTTTTGCATCAACAAGCGCCATATGGATCCCGGTAATGGCGGTTTGAAATGAAATTCCTCTCTCTGTATGAGTCTGTGGATCAAAAAATATTTCCGTATGATATACATTCTCTTTATAGATTCTTTCGATATATGCCCATGTCAGGTCATAGAAATCCTTTTCGGTTATGAGAACACTAGCGCCTTCATAATATATATCAAGGAATTCCTGCAGATTATTAAAATTATATGCATTCCTCAATTCTTCAATTGAATTATATTTTAAGCGGACATTATTCCTTTTGGAAATAATAAACATGAGTTCGGGTTCAAATGTGCCTTCAATATGAAGGTGGAGCTCAGCTTTGGGAATTCCCATTATAAAATCATGCATACTTGTATTCATTAATAAACCGGCATTATATTAATTTGTTATTTTATTGTTTAAATATACTTTTTAAAAAAGAAAGATTGAAACCCCCCAATTGTTGTTAAACATCATAGTATTTTGTATTTATCCGACAGCGAAATGAAAATTGGGGGTTATTTGGACTAATTAAAATATAATTCTATTAAATCCTTTTCTGAAGCAGTAAAATTCAAGGTTGTCAAATATCCATACTCTTCTTTCCTAGTAGACATCTTTACCTTTACAGGCATAACCAATTTAGGTTCTGTTGGAGTTATAACTTCGGCAGTTACATTATTTCCTTCAAATGAAGTTAATTTGAGGGAAAGTAATTTCTTTGATTTATCATAGCTTATTTGTTTCAATTCAGAATTAATGTTTTTTAAGTAGGGGACTGTTATTTTGCCCTTTTTAATTGTTATTGCTTTAACTCCTGCCAGATCAGATGGAACAACTGCGGAAGGAATTTCTTTACCATCATATTTAATTGTATTTATTAACTCTCCAGCCCCCCGAATTCTGGTTATTGTTTTACTTCCGTTAACAGTCAAATTAAAGATTATGGATTCGGTTTTTTCAGGCAAATAGGGATCGAATGTAATATTCCAGTCATTCTCTTTTAAGGCAAACAAATTATATATGGAATATAAATACCATCCGGCTGCCCACATGAATTCCGGCTTATCTATTTTGCCGTAGATATTTTTATTTGTTTTATCACCATACCTGACTTCATACATGGCAGGCTGTCCATTGGGGCCGTCCATAATGCCATTTAAAGTCATGTCCCTTTTAATAAAATCCAAAGCTTCTTTCTTCTTACCGGCTGACATTAAAGATAAAGCATACCAAGCATTTCCATGGGGCCAAATACCTCCATTTATATAATAGCCCTGTTCGCCTGCTTCGTTCCCCTGGAATTTGAGAAAATCAATCAGCTTATGAAAGTCCATAGGGAAAACACTATATACACCGACATTTTCATCCACGATCATTTTCTTTGCAGTAGAATCAAGCTCTTCTTTTCTTTTCTGATCCAGCAGGTTGAAATGAGAGGCAAGGAGAGAACCGATATAATAATGTTTATCGAGTGATCCATCAGCCCAATAATTAAGCAAATAATTTTGATCGCTGCTCCATAGTTTATCATTTAACGCTTTTTGCATAGCATCAGCGGTTTCAGCATACTTTTTAAGTTTACCAGAGTTTTTACCAAGTACAGAGGATATATAAATAAACTCTCTCAATGATTTTGTTGCAAGGATAGTCATATAGGCACGGGGACCGTAATTCCGACCAATATCCCACCAGTCGGGCCGGATAGCCCACATAAGATCATTATGCCTGTTAGAGAGGGCCATATCGATACTCTTCTGAACAAAGGGAAATATTTTGTTCAGAAACTCTTTATCGCCTGAATGAAGGAGATATTTAGCGGAAGCTATTACAAACCAGAAATGATTCCAGTTATCCGAATCGGCATATTCAGTTACAAATGCAGTGTCCTGCCAGTAATAGGCATGGGGGATGGTGTTGTTTTTATCAGCATGGTTTGTGATAAAAGTGAGATCCTGTTTTACTCTTGCGAGATCAAAGTTGACTGCTGCAAGATCAGTTAAAAGGACATCATGTGTGAAATAGAAATAGTATTCCGCGGGGCACGGCATAGGTTGTACTGATCCATCGATATAATGCTTATCCACCGCAAGCATTGCATCAGACCATAACACTGTTTTATCAAGATAGCTGTCACCGGTAGTGAATTGATTTTCCTTTACATAGTTAAGGACATAATCCCTGTAATTATCAGTTTCCTTTATATAGTTACCAGCAGAGTATTCGGCAATAGATTTAACTTCATTCTCTTTAGCTGTCCCCACAACCTGAACTATTGTCATCGTCTCACCAGGTGCAAGTTCTTGGTTATATAAATATCTGAATGCGGGGATTCCCCTGTTATCCTTAGTAATGATCTCATTATTAAGAGACAGATTATTATTGTTCCACCAATCATTATTTACTACGGGTACTTTATCCAACACACTCTTTGTTGAAAATGAGACCGGCTGTTCTCCTTCATTGGCTGAGAACAAACAGGTGTTCTGCAACTCGCTGTCATTGTATTTGACGTAGAAAATTGAATTATCTCTACTGCTCGATGCCCGGTCTTTTATCTTATATGAATGACTCGTTTTAAGGTTAACCTCAAGGTCGGTGTAGAGATCAAATGTAACTTTTTTATTTGATTTGTTCTTTATTTCATAGGTAGTGGTATAGGCAGGCTTATCTTTCAGGAAATTATAAGTAATCCGTACTTCCTTCTGCTGATCTTTGTTGAAAAAAGAAACGAAATAAGGAGTGGATGTGAATTCAAACTTTTCGTGATTAAGCCATTCGGTTTTATTTCCGATCCTTATAGCAGCAGCCATAACAAAGGACGAATCTCTTTTCCAGTAATCGTTGCTGAGGTCAACACTGTTAGAGACGGGAAAATAGAAACTAATCCTTTCAATAGCAGGTGAATTATGATGAAACTCAAGACCAACAAAACTACTTCCGGTTTCTAATTGAGCATCCCCTTTAAAAGTAACCTTAAGGTTGTTCTCTAATCCCTGAGGATAAAAGTTTATGTTCAACGAAAAGATTAAAATCGCTAAATACAGGATGCTCCCTCTCAGACAAGTAATCAGATTATTCATATTAATTGGTCAGATAGTTATTTAAAGAAATCACGCTTATATTCTTAATTTTTAATTTTACATCCTTAATGAAAGCTGTCTTAATAATTTCCTTTTCCCCTGGCAGGAGAATGAAGGAGTTGTTGTCAAAAGCAATACCCTCTGCTTCAAGCGTTATAAAAAAAGCAGGTTTATCAGTTTCAACTACAATTGAATTATCTCCTGACTTTTTCAGCGTAATCTCTGTTTTAGGAAGGGACATAAACTTCCACCTCTTTCCGGCATAATAATTTCTGTGAACCATTATATCTCCTTCATCATAAACAGATACAATAATAACTTCGGTGCCATTATCAATAGAGATATAATCAGCGATAGAACTGACCATATCCTTCGAGTTGCTTTTGGCTGTTAGCACTTTGTGCTCAGTAAATTCAATTTTACCTTTAGGCAAATTTATGATCTGAATTTTAACAGATCCTGCAAATACACTTGAACTGCTGTTTACAAGTAATATTTCTATGCTCTTTTCTTTTTTCAAAAAAGTAATTATCTGCTGACTGAAGATATTTTTTACATGATAATATGACTGCTTAGGAATAAGGTTTGAATCAATCAGTGCCCAGCTAGAAACAGGCCAGCAGTCGTTATGCTGCCAAATCAATGTGCCGTTTGTAACGGGATAATTTGAACGCCAATGCTGTAAACATGTTTTTAGTGCAAACCCCTGATTGAGCTGTGTAAGGTAAATGAAATCTTCCCACTTTGTCCGAACAGGTAAATGTCCTGATAAAAATCTAAACAGCCGCTCATTTCCTTCAACCTGTTTATTATGGAACTCAAATATCTCACTCTGAACATTCCTATTCCCAACAGGAATAGCTTCTTCAAGAGTCAATCGGTTAGCTGGCGCCTGGAACCCAAACTCAGTAACAAACAAACTATTGTCATTATAAACGTGATTATAATCTTTCCACATGCTCCATATTTCCCACTGGTGTCTGTTCCCGCTGAGTTCAGAGTTTGGGCTATCATCAAAACCAAAAGGGCTAGAAGGCCAATATGGGCGCTTAGGATCAAGTGTGTTCAATAAGTCGGGAATAATTTTATGATAGATATTATAGCCCGGCATTTCTTTATAAGAACTATGCTGTTCATTCATCCAATTCCATTCGTTCTCATTATTACCGCACCAGACTGCAAGCGATGGATGATTTTGAAGCCGCTTAATATTCTGTCTGAACTCTTCTTTCACATTATCAATAAACGCAGGAAATTCAGGATAGGCAGCGCATGCAAACATAAAGTCCTGCCACACAAGGATTCCCATTTCGTCACAGAGTTCATAGAAGATATCATTTTCATAAAATCCGCCTCCCCAAACCCTCATTATATTCATCGAACCATTCTTAGCGTAATCAATTAACCGTTTATATTTTTCTTTTGATATCCTTGGTATAAACAAATCGGCAGGAATCCAATCTGTTCCTCTTGCAAATATCTGTTTATCATTCACTATTAATCTGAATGTATTCCCCTTTGATTCTTTTAACTGGAGATCGATAGTTCTAATACCCACCTTATTAATTTTCTCATCGAGGAGAACATTATCTCCGAAAAGCCGGAGTGTTAGGACATACAGTCCTGGGCTTCCGTATCCATTAGGCCACCATAATTCAGGATTATTGATCTCAAAACTGTGAAGAAATTGTTTCTCCTTTATTTCAATCTCCTTTTCATAAGAATATCCATCTTTTGCAAGCATAATTTTCAGTTTAATGTTTACGTTATGTGGATTCCCGACATTTCCTTTTATTTCAACAGCAGCACTGTTATCAGCAAGTCTAACCGTATTAAAAGTATAATGATTTATAAATGCATCACTTCTTTGTAACAGATATACATCTTTCCAAATACCTGAGGTTGCCAAAGAAGGTCCCCAATCCCATCCGAAAGAATATTGTGCTTTTCTTATATAAACACGTTCTGAATTTAAGGCAACCGGAAGTTTACCGTGTTTTGCTTCAGTAGTCTGGGCATATTTATACGGCGAAGAAAACTGTACCAGCAGTTTGTTGTTTTTCTTTTTTATTATTTTTGACACATCGAACTCATAAGAACAAAACATATTTTGGGTTGAACCTATCTTTTCACCATTAAGGAAAACATCAGCGATAGTGTCCACACCATCAAATTTAATATAGATAGGTTTTGTTGAATCAAATGATTTTGGGAAGTCGAATATTTTTCTATATTCCCACTCCATATCGCCTATCCATTGAAGATTACGCTCGTTATCAGAGTAAAACGGATCGGGAATTAATTTATTGTTTATTAAATCAGTATGCACTGTCCCTGGAACTGAAGCTTTATACCATACAGCCGGCTTTAGATTATCAGCAACTGGTTTATTTTTCTTACTAAGAGAAAATTCCCATTCGTCATGTAATAAATATTTTTTATTCATGGAGACTTTATTCCTTACACATAGATTTGTTACTTAAGTAAAATAAGTTTCTGATTAAATATACTTTCATCAGTTTTTAATGAACCGATATAAACTCCGCTGGGGAGGTTTGAGGCATTCCATTTAACCTGATGGGAACCTGGGGAAAGGACCTCATTTAAAAGGCGGACAACTCTTTCGCCTATCGGATTATAAATATCCAGGGTAATATGGGATCTTTTATTGAGACTGAAACTAATTGTAGTAGATGGGTTAAATGGATTCGGATAGTTAGCATACAAAATACTTTTAACAGGAATCAATGGCACCTGATCCTGTTTTACCGAAACCGGCAGATCATAAAAGCTTTCTATTTTACTTATGGGCAGGCCATAATTATATATTCTAATGTCATCGAGAACACCATTGAAATTATAATTGAAATCTCCGGGTATATCCTGACCAATAGTAAGATTAACGGGTGAGGCTAAGATTGTTCCGCTAAATGAGGAAAAAGCATCAAGCTGACCATTTATGTAAATTTCATAATCAGAGCCATCGTATAAACAAGTAACCATGTAGAGGGAATCCAGAGAAACAAAAGTTTCTGAATCCAAATCTTTAACTCCCGTTGTTGTTTTTACTGTCCATCTGATCTTATTGTTAGTAATTGATACTTTCCACCTATTTGTCCAATTGCCGTGCGAGATTGGATACTGTTCTCTGGTATACAGGTAACCGGCTATCATCCAGAAATTAAGAGTGATGGCATTCTGGAAATTTAATAGTGTATTATTTGCAACCTGAATATAGCTGGTTGACCCATCAAATGAATATGCACTATTCGGGTCACCGAATCTGTCAGCAACAGGAGTGACTCCATAGGCAAACCCATTATTATTATTACTGCTTGAATCATTTGCATTGCCCGAGAAAGGGTAGTAAGCAACCAACTGACCAGTCTGCACAATTGAAAAATCTCTTACTTCAACCTGGAGACTGTCTTGAACTATTCCACCATGATTGTCATTAACAATACAAGTTATATAATAATTACCTTGAACGGACGGCGAATTCCATGTGATTCTTGAACCCGAACCTGAAATACTTCCAGACTGAGAACTCCACAAATATACTAATGTATCATTATCGGCATCATAGGAAGAACAAGTTATAGTTGACGGAGAATTCAGATTTATTTTCCGCGGGGCGGCTTTAATTTTCTCAATTACGGGGGGATGATTTAATGTAACAGATACTTTAATAGATATACTGGCAGAATCTTTTCCACCATGGTTGTCATCTATAATGCAGCGAATAATAAAATTACCGGAAGCATTAGGTGCGGTATATAGAATTTGCGAACCGCTACCCGATATTATACCCTGATCGGCACTCCATTTATAAATTATAGTGTCATTATCTTTATCTGCGGCAGTGCAATAAATATTAATACTCTTATTAATCAGAATGGAAGAAGAATCGGGGCTAAGGCTTTTAATTCTTGGAGGGTAATTGGTGACAGCTTGTCCATTATTAAAATCAACAATAATTCCATTGTATAATGTTTTATTCAGATAATAAGAAACTGATCCATTAGCGGGAGTAATAACAACTAAGACAGCGGAATTTGAGGGGATTGTGATTCCGGCTATTCCGGAAACGTTGCTTTGTAAAAATGAATTGGAAACCGCATCATATATGTTATGCATGCCTGCGCCTGTATTCAGATTAACAACCTGGCTACTTGTATAAGGATTATACAATAGAAAAGTTGGGTAAGCACTATCGTGATAGTAATCTGTTTTAAGAACATTGAGCTTAAGTATTCCCGGAATATTTGTAGTGTCGATTATTCCTCCGAAGATGCCCACATGCGAAGCGCCGTATAATGTTAAAGTTGTTAATCCCCAGCCACCTGTAATGGCATCGCCTGCGGCATACGGTGTTTCATTATTCAAAGTCTGATGTATGGCTTCATGAGATATATATGAATCTGGATCATATTTATGTGACCAGATAGAACTCGTATCCTGATTGGCATCAGGTAAAAAAGCAGGATAAAATAAACGTGCCGCATTTGAAGCATTCAATACCCACTTACCTACTGCTCTTGCAAACCGGTCGTCATACCTGACCATTGGAACGAGGCTTCCGGCAAGTTCAAATGTATTCATAATAAAGGCATAATTATCGCTGTTCAATTCGCCGATCAAGCCTGAAGCGTCATAACCTCCCCAATTGCCTACAGCAGCACCCCACGTTCTTATGGGACTTAAATCGAAGCACCAGTTTACCATTTTTGGAATATCATAGTTAGTACCTAACTCAGCATTCATTCTTGCAGCGGTATAAACCCCATAGCCAAGCTGAAGTTCATAAGATGGATTAGTTGACAGGCTATTCAGATATTCCATTGACTGTTCCGCACCGATTCTGTAATTAGTAATTTTTGTTTTTATATATGCATTGTACAATAACCAGCCGATAGCACCCGATGCTTCCGGTTCGGGATAGGCGCTGGTAACGGGGGTCATATTTAATAAGTTAACAGCACGATAATACATATTAGGAAATTGCCAGGGAGTTGTTTTTCCGCCCAAAGCATTTACCACCTGAAGCCACCTGCCTGCAACAGTCGTAAATTGATTATTATAATCCCCGGTATTAGGATAAAGAAAATTGAGCTGATAAAAGAAAATATTCGGCATTGTTTCGTACCACCAATCATCGCCGGTAATGGTGGAGGGATTATTCAGATATACCAGTTCACCGTTTACTTTATTAAAGTACTCTTCGCAGAAGAGAGGATAATTTCTGCCATTCTGATTTGACTTGTCAACGCCACAAAGAGTGGCTCCAATAACAGAAGGTAATACATTTATAGCTTCAAAAGAACCCGGAGAGGTTGTGCCGACAACTGTATTCAATCCATAGCTACCATGGTTAGTATAATTTATTGTATTTGAATAGTCTGTAATGAGCGGGAGATACTGACCTGTAAGGTTATAATTATATACAAGAGAATCATAACCCAATGCAGTAATTTTCCAATTCCTCATTTGATAAGGGGAAGGAATATTAGGCATTAAATCTATGCGGGGAATACTTATTTGCTGCGCATTAACAATAAGGCTTGATATAAAAAACAGAGAGTAGAAATATAAATTCAATCTTTTCATGGTTCATAACTCACTTCATGCTTTTGTATAAATCAAAAAGCTGTTTCTTCGCTTTAGAATTACTTTCTAATCTTGCAAATGATAAGAGGGACTCTATAGTTGATTCAGCGCCCGAGTTTCTGTTCACTTCATCGTAACTATTTATTCCGTCAAAACCCCTTCCTGTCTGGGGATCATACATTAATGCATTACAAGGGTTTCCCTTGAAGAACCAACTTATACCTTTCATGGCAATATTTAAGTACAGAGTATCCATCAAGACTTCATAGGCATTAATAGAGGAAAATATTATTGGTCTTATACCATACGCAATCTGTGGAAATTTGGTAGTGTCCTTAAATACTGAATTCCCATTTCCATCTTTCGCAAGAGTAAATCCGGAATAATAGTTATTGTTTTCTAACCACCTGTAAAAGTCCTTAATTTCTCTAGTCCCCGCACTAATAAAATCTTTATTATTCAATACTCTGCCCGCATCAATTAAGGCATCTGACTGGCTATTTCCCCAGGCATGCCAAGTATTCTGCCAACTTAAAAACGCACCATATGGAAGATGCTGTTCATCCCCCTGCTGCATTTCCATAATTCCCCGGCACAGATGTTCTATAATAGCCCTCACTTTTTCAGTTTTATGGAGTTCATAGTAAACAGACATTGCTTTTACTATAACGGCAGACTGATCTGCGCCAGTTTCAAAAGGGAGCCAGGCGGGGAGAACGAAACCCACATAATTAATTGAATTATCTTCTTTGATAAGCCATTTATCAAGAGCATCTATTCCATTATCAAGATGTTTTTTAATTATACCTGCAAATGCCGGATCTTTATCTTGGTAGAACTTCTCTGCTTCAGCGAGTGCCCAAAGTGCCCGCCAACTCCACCAGTTTGGATCTGCCACACTTGTTTTGTATGTCGAATCTATAGAATAATCTTTCCAAATGAAATTATAAAAGAACCCGTTATCAGCATGCATGTACATTTGAAAGTTTATAAGGTTTTTAATCATTTCATAATGTTTTTTATTACCTGCGACTTTATAATCCTTCATATAGAATACTGCTGCCCTGGCGGCATCATCAATACAGGCAATACCCTCACCAGAGGCATCGATCCACTCATAATCGGGAGCATTGGCATAAATGTGAATAATTCCTATGTGTTTTTTATTTACAACCACATCTTCATAAAGATTATCAAGGTGGGCCGTATTTACAAGGGTAGCCTGGGGAAACGCAGATATAAAGCAGAATAAGATGTAAACTGTAAATTTCATTTTGTGTCTATTGTTAATAGATAGCTTGTATGTCTTCTCACAGAAGATAAAATTATCTGCATAAAGACAGCAGGTAAGTCAAGTTAGTTTCAGCCAGACAGACATTTGTATCTGCACCGGAATAATATATTTTGACATCACCATTATCTTCAACGATCCATCCATTGGAAAAAACGACATTCTGAACATCTCCAATGCGTTCATAATTCATTTCCGGCGACAGTATAGGTTCGCGGGAATAAGATTTAATAATCCAAGGTTTATCCAAATCAACGAGCATAACTCCAATTTTGTAAATATTGCTAATACCGAAACCTCTCACGCCATGGAACAGGAAGAGCCATCCTTCATCTGTCCTGACCGGCGGAGTAGATCCACCAATTTTATCAGAAGCCCAAGTACCGCGGACCGGTTCAATTAAAAATCTGAATCCACCCCAATGTATAAGATCAGGGCTGCTATTGAGCCAGATAGAGTTATCCTTTTCGGTTGATGGACGATCCATTTTCCAGTATTGCCCATTTATCTTTTCAGGGAATATTGCACAATCCTTATTTGAGGGTTCTGTTATCGGGCCGAGGAATTTAAATTTCTTAAAGTCTTTAGTTTCAGCTAAAATTACCAAGGGAAGGTGTTTTGAATAACCAGTATAAGTGATAAGATATTTGTCGCCATTTTTAACTATCCGAGGATCTTCAACGCCCCATTCAGTTAAATAATTAAACTCACCATGGTCATCGGGGTTTATACATGGTTTGTCATCGACAATAAATTTTCTTCCGTCTTTACTTCTAGCAAGGACAAGAGAAGACCTCCCGACAGGCAATTCTAGTCTGCACAACAGCAAGTATTCGCTATTGAATTTTACTGCACCTGCATTGAATATGCTATTTACTTTAAAAGGGACATCCTCGGCTGTGAGGATAGGATTCTTCGAAAACTTTTCTAATTCCATAGATTCTCCATAATAATCGTCATTTACTGCATCATATTTAATAAATCAATAACTGGTATTGTGGCAAAACTTGATGCCGAATCAGACATAGCATAAGGTATAACAAGATTATTACCATGAATAATTGATCCGCAAGAATAAACCACATTAGGGACATATCCATTTCTTTCATATTCATCGGGATAAATAAGCGGTTCTTTTAAATGACCAATAATTTTCTCCGGATTATTCAGGTCGAGCAGCAGCGCAGACATAACATAGGTTCTCATAGGGCCGACAGAATGTGTTAAAAGAAGCCATCCTTTTTCAGTTTCGATAGGTGAGCCGCAATTACCTATCTGAACTGATTCCCAACTGTATTGCGGTTCTATAAACATTATTGGATTATTCCATTCATAAATATTGCCGGAGTTCATTATATAAATGTTTTCACCATCCTGTCGGGAGATCATCCAGTATTTCCCATTAATTTTTTTAGGGAACAGAGCCATGCCTTTATCTTTAATTCCATTGCCTGAAAGTGTTCTTATTTTAAATTTGATGAAGTCAATTGTTTCAATCAGGCAAGATAAAATCCGGTGTCCGTCATACGCAGTAAAGGTTCCATAATAAATTGTTAAGCCTTTTTCATCGATGAAATTAACGAAGCGAACATCTTCGATACCATTACATTCGGTTTTGGCAAATGGAAATATTACTCTCTCGGATAATTTCTCATCGCCTGAAAACTCAATATCATAATTAGAACCAAGTTTATCTTCATCCACTGAATGAGAAAGGGGCGGCGAAACATTCCTCAAGGCAGGAGGAACAGAAAACTTTGGTTTATTTTCAAGCAGTATTTCGCATGAATTCGAAAGAATGCCCGTAAGAAATTCTATTGAAGAAATATGTCCCTCTCCTGTAGCGCGCAGACTAATTACAAACCTCATTTCTCCATTATTTAGACCAGATTGATCAGGATGGACAACAATAGAAGGGTTGAACAGGGCTGCTGATTCAATGGAATATTCTTTACTGAAATAGGCACCTATAACAATTTCCTGTTTATGGTTCAATTTACCAGTGACATATTTTTTAACCAAAGAATAATTCTCCAATAATCTGCTTTCAAAATTTAGGTGCCTTGATTGAAAATTATTAATTATCTCATTGTAAACATTTTCAGTTTCTTCATCAGAAAACGCAAGTATCCTGGAAATGATATTAATTATTCTTTTTTCAATACCCGGGCTAAATGGAAGGAGCAATACTCTTTTCGGATCAGAAATCAGTTTTATACCAGATCTATTTAGATTCATTATTACTCCTTCATTCCAGTTGATGCCATACTCTGAATAAAATACTTCTGGAAGAATGCATATGCAGCAATTACCGGTAATGCAAGCATAGTAGCGGCAGCTAGTTTAACGCCAAGTTGGGATTCAGCTCTTCCGCCAACCGCAAATAATGTTATTAACTGAGGCATAGTCATGAGGTGACCATCACGAATAACGATTATTGGCCAAAGCACATCATTCCAGGAAGTCATAAAAGTGATTATTCCAACCGTGATAATAGCAGGCAATGAATTTGGCCATAATATTCTGAACAAAATAACAAACTCATTACACCCATCAATTCGAGCGGCATCAATCAAATCTCTGGGGATGCTTTTAAAATACTGATTAAACATAATTATTGATAATCCATTAAGGAAAAATGGAATTATTAAAGCCAGATAAGTATCTACCCAACTAAACTTAACCATTAAAATATACTGTGGAATTAAAGTAATCTGGAACGGCAGAGTCATCGTGAAGATAATAATATAAAAGAGGATCTTCTTACCTTTGAATTCCAGATGAGATAATGCATATCCAACCATCGATCCAAAAATTAAAACACCGGCAGTAATTATAAAAGAGACTAATAAACTGTTAAATAAAGAACGGCCAACGGGTATTTTGTCAATTACCTGCGAATAATTACTTAGAGAAACAGAAGAGGGAAACAATACGAGTTTTGATATTTCACTTTCAGAGGACAGTGAAGCTCCGAGCATCCATACAAATGGATAAACAAATGCAATGGCACCTGTAATGAGAAGTAAGTATATAAGTGTTTTTTTCATCTAGTCTCCTTTTCAACATATCTTTTTTGAATAAAGATAACCAGGAGAATTACGCCTGCAAAGAAGAAGCCAAGTGTTGAAGCATATCCCATGTGGTAGTAGAAGAATCCTTCTTTATAAATATACAACACGGCTGATAAGGTGCTATTCAACGGTCCGCCACCGGTCATGACATATGGTTCGATAAAAAGAGAGAAGCCGCCTATTGTAGAAAGAATGACTACCATAAACATTGTCGGGTTAATCATCGGCAGGGTAATATATCTAAATTTCTGCCATGCACTGGCTCCCTCAAGATCTGCAGATTCATAAAGGTATTGAGGGACTGTCTGCAGACCAGCAAGAAACAGGACAATATATAAGCCGACATTTTTCCATGTAGCCATCAGGGCAATAGAAGCCATGGCAATTGCCGGATTTGTAAGCCATCCTACTTTTTGAATTCCCAATCCGGCAAGCATCCGATTTAACAAACCAGTTTCATATCCGTAAAGCTGCTGCCATAAAATAGTCACAACCACACCTGACACAACTACCGGGAGGAAATAAGCAGCTCTAAAGAAACCGATAAACCTTATCTTCTGGTTTAATAATACTGCAAAGCACAAAGCAATTATAATCTGCAGAGGGATATGAATAACAAGAAATATAAGGGTATTAAGTAATGATCTGAAGAACTGAGCATCATTGATGAGTTTATAAAAATTCTGAAATCCGACAAACTTCATAGGGCTAATAATATTCCACTGATTAAACATCAGGAAGAAAGAGAACAGAACAGGAAAGGTTATGAAAATAAGGAAATGCAGCACATAAGGCGCAATCATGAGATAAGGAGCCAGTGTAAAATTCTTTTTTTTCATTGCAACAAAATAATTTCTGCCGCTTTAGCGGCATCATCAACGGCCTGCTGAGGAGACTTCTTACCATAAATCACGCAAGCTTCATATTCCTGAGATATTGCGTCAAAAACTTCTTTCAGGACAGGGCAACTATCGGGGCCTTTTACATATTTGGATTGTTCGGCGAATGGTTTCATCTTTGGATTATTATTCAAATAATTCAGGAATAAAGGATTCGTCGTAAGGTCTTTTCTGCGAGGGAGCTGATTTGTAATTTTTAGTAAAGAAAAATCACCTTTTTCGCTTATCATTTCTTTAATGAATTCCCATGCAGCAATACGGTTTTTGCAGGTACTAAACATTACGATGTTTTTTGTATCGCCATAGGTATAAACAGAAGAACTCTTCTGATCATCGGGAACAGGGAGAGGCGAGAAACTGTATTCAAAACCTTTTGGTTTAAACTTTTCGGCATGAACTATTTCCCAAGGACCAGTAAATCTAATGGCTATATCTGAAGACAGAAAAGGATCCTGGCGAGAAGACAATCTTTCTCTAGGGAAATAATTGTTATCGTATAATGTTTTTAAGAACTGAAAAGTACTTACTGCGAATTTATTATTGAAGACCACTTTATTGTCTTTGATGAGACTACCTCCGCCGGATGCGGCAAGGTATATTGGATAGAAATCAAAAAGTCTCTGCCACCAAGTAACGATAACCTCGCTGTAACCTATCCATTTTGTCTGGTATCCATTAACCATACCGGAAGCTTTAATTTCTGATGCAGCTTTAAAGAATTCCGAATAAGTTCTCGGGGGAGTATGCCAGCCGAAGCTTTTAAACATATTATCATTACATATCAGCATGATGGGATTTATTTTCCAGGGAATTTGATAAATATGACCGTCAGTAGAAGTAACTTCTTTAATAACGCTACTGTCGCATCTTGTCTTCAGGAAATCCATAAATCCAGGAATTGTATCGAAGGGAACAAGTCTACCAGCACGTGCATAAAGCTCAACGTCTCCCTGCCACATATTTGAATAAATATCGGGTGTGGTTCCGCCGACGACAGCAGCAAGAATAACCTCTTCGCTACTCTGGCCCTCGGGTACGGGCTGGAACACTACATTTTTATCAGGGCTTTCACTATTCCATTGAGTTACGATATCGCGAGCGAAAGTGATTTCATCGGTATTATTGCTTGCCCAGTATACTATTCTATTAAGCTCATGCGCATTTTTATTTCCGCAAGACAATGACAGACAAGAAACTATAATAATTAATATAGAGAAGCATTTACTCATTGCCAGTTCTGCCACATTATATCAATTGTTGGGAAGGCGGGGCGCGGGAATATTCCTCCTTTTTTCACAGCATATACATCAATAGCATTTCTGTCGTTTTCATTCTCCACTTTAATTTCATTAAGAATATCTTTATTTATATTAACTTTATATTTTTGTTTGAGTGCCAGTACTTTATGAAGCAATTTTTTGTTGGCCTCATCTGAAAGAGGTTTTACTTCATATTTAAAGCTATCATCGGTTTTACCAATTGAAGCAGAGTTAATTAAGTCATCACGGACAATAGCATAGACAATTTTATCCTTCCACCATTTAATTTGTTCCTTAACTTCTTTTTTGTTCTGGTACCCTTTTGCATAAGCTATTTGAGCGAGAGAATTATCGCGAACCATCCGCCATATACAGGACTCAACACTACCCGAAAACAAATCATAATTGGTTTCATTGAATTTAATTACTTCTTCCCGATACCGGAACCAATTAACAAAATCAGAAAAACTATACGAGCCATTATTCATTTCAACAAGCTTAAGAGAATTTAGTCCCAGCTTCAATGAGTCGGCCTGCTGTTGAAAATAATTCAATTTATCATCTAGTCCCCATTCCTTAAGCTTATCGGGGTCAACCTCATTTTTTGCAAGATAAATTCTCAGCAGTTCAAAAGTTTTCCCAATTATCTGTGGGTTCTGATCAACAAAAATCTTTTTGACATATTCGTCTGAGAGCGAATCCATTTGAGCTTTTTGAAGTGCCCTGATAGATTTTTCTTTTAATTGATTTAATTCAGATGTATTAGGAAGGGCTTCTTTCCAAATGTTAATAATTTTAAAAATATACCAGCCATCAGGACCTTTAATGGGAGATGAAATTGATCCGACTTTTTGATTTTTTATTAAACCAGCGATCATACTGCTTTTTTGTTCGAGATTAAAATAATCCGTATTCCATTTCCTCTGATCCTCATAAACGGAATCCTTCAATTGAAGACTGAAAAGAGAATCAAATGGGACTCCGTTCGAGATTCCTTTTATAAAGAACTGAATACTATCCTTACCGGGTGCATACAGCCATTTCAATTCAACTGACATTAATTTTTTCCCTATTGCCGTATTAATGTCTTTGTCAGAAATCTTTACATGTTTCATAACTTCGGCCTTGAACAATTCTTCAGTTGCCATATCCGATTCAATTCCGTAAAGATTATCACGAGCAATTCGAAGAGTATCAAAACCGCGAGAATATCCCTCAGCCGCAAGAAGTTTTTCGTTTATAAGGTAATTGAGATATACTTCCTTGGAATTTTTCACCTTTTTAGGAAATGAAGGGCCGAACTCAAAATTATAAAGGAATTCTCTTACGCTGATTTTACTGTCACCAACATCGGCCAAGACAAGATCGCCTATGGAAGAATCAGCAGAGCTAAAGTTGATAGCTTTCTGTGGATAAGTATTTAACGAACATATGAGAAAAAGGATAATGCAAGCATTCAGATTCAAAGTAGTTTTCATGAATTATTAAAATTTAATATCGACTGATAAAGTATGAACATAATTAAGCCTTCCAAAATTTCTAAAGGCATAATCAAATCTAACAAAGTCCTCGCTAAAAAGGAGTTTAGAATTAACGCCTATACCAAAACATGCCCCCCCTTCAGAGTCAGTGAGGAATAAATTCCGATAACCTCCGCGGACGAACAGATAATCCCTGAATGAGAATTCTCCACCGATATTCATGCTTTCATAGTTATTATTCGGATGGAGGGCATCAACCGAGACCAATAATCGATAATCATCATTTTTAATTACATTTGTTGAAACACCTATTTGAAAAAGGAAGGGAAGATCCCAGGAATCAAGTTCGATATCAAAGGGGACCTGATTATTTGAGCCAAGTTTTGTGGGATCAATCCTATTGAAAGTTCTGATATCACTGCCATTCATTTTTTCCTGGGTACCGAAATTTGAAATAGAGGCCCCGATAACAAGACCATTTAACAGATCAGTCCTGAAAATTGTACCTACATCGACAGCAACCGCGCTGGCAGATTCATGCCAAATTGTTTCCTGAATATATTTAGCAGTAAAACCGATTGCAAAACGATCAGTTAGGTTTCTGGCATATGATAATCCGACCGCGATATCACCAGCGCTATAGTATTCACCAGTTCCTTCCGGTTGATCAACAGTAGTTACCTTTTCGTCAGCCATTGATAAAGAAGTAAAACTAAAGCCTATATTTCCAACTCCCCCAAGAGGAAGAACCAAAGCAGCATAATCAAAACTAGTAGAAGCAATCCAGTTTGCATGGAATATTGTAACTTCATTAGAAGTAAAATTACCTATTCCGGCCGGATTCCAGTAAAGGGCAGTAGCATCATTAGCAACACTGACAAAAGCACCACCCATACCAGTAGCCACGGAACCCGGGCCAATCTCAAGGAAGGCAGCCGCAGTAGTTCCAACTTTAGACGTTTGGGAAAGCAGGTTTACTGATGAAAGTCCAAAGGCAATTATAATTGTAATTATTTTTATTTTCATATCAGCTCCAAGCATAACAGCTTATTTAATAACCGCAAATTTTCCAATTTTCTGACCTACACCTGGTGCATCCACGTGATAGATGTAGACACCAAAAGCCAGGTTCATTCCATCTTTTGTGGTGAGATCCCACTGTTCCTGTCCATCGGTTAAAGGTCCATCATGTTCAAGAGTTTTAACCAGATTACCGCTAATAGTATAAATTCTAATAGTGCACTTATTCGGGAGATGAATAAAACAAATAAGTCTTTCACCACGACCGACAGTAGCAGAAGCCGGCTCCCAAGAAGCTGCCCCGACATAGGGATTAGGAACAACAGAAATTTTACTCATATCCGAAAGAGCAAGGGAACGATTGAAATCAGCTTTTTGAGTAATGAACTCGATATAATCTCCGTTCCGGTATGGTTTTGTAGTTCTTACTATAATTTTATCACCCGGTTGAGGTGTTCTCTGATTCGCGTCACTTATAGTTGTATCCTTTACCAGAGTAACGGACCAGCTAAAATGTGAATTTGAAAATCCAGTTGCTTTTTTTCGTGCTGAATCTCCGAAAGCAAAGAAAATTGCATCGCCAGCAGAGAATAAATTATTTTTATCAACATCATAGAAGGCAAACTGAAAATGATCGATACTATCAGTCAAGTCCTTTACTATAATATTGGAAGGAGTCCCAGGGCCACCAAAACTTGAAACGGGGAAGGAAGTATCACCCTGACCCGGATTTGTAAAGCGGATTTCAAAATCAGCTGGATAGTTAACACGTTTACTTTGAACAGCTGCGGCAAACCTTGTATCGAACCCTACCTGAACCAAATTATTACTTTTACCACTTTCCCAACCTGTATTTGTATAATCTACACCAACTGTAGAGTCATTAGTTAAAGCAATGCTAAAACCATCCATTACAATCGTCTGAACGCTATTTCCAGAAAACGGAGTATAATGGATCAAGGTATCATTATCAGAGTAATCAATGAGTCTGTATGAAGGATCAGGGTTATTATTAAACGCAGAGTTATTTAAGAATTCCACTCTATAAGTATTGAACTGTTTTAGAGAATCAGGATCAATAATAGAAATGCCGACAGTACCAGTAGCGGGGCCTATTTTTTTGAAATTTGAAATTTTTGGACTAATATATCCGGCCCCAGCAACATGAGGAATTTCAACGGCTGTATTGATATCGGTTTTATAATTACCATTTATATCAACTTTAATAATACTAGTTGTTTCCGAAGGAGGTATACCAAGAGTTTGTCCCTCAATGTTAGTCTGGATAAATCCCTGGTCGTAAGAGCAAACGGCATAATAATAAGTTTGCCCGTTAGTAACATTTGAGTCAACGAAAGAATGCTGTAAACCTGAGTCGGTACCAAGGTTGAAATGTGCGCCATTAATATCAATCGGGTGAAGGCCTTTAATTCCATCAACAAGATCAAAGATAGCAATTGGTTCGCGGAATACGGGAACTCCGAAAGCGTCAGTAATTGTTTTATCCTCAATGAAATTAGGTTCAGTAGAGCGATAAATCCTGTATCCCTCAAAATTAATTTTCTGATAGAAAGGATCAAAGGTTTGTTCAGCCCTGCTATCCCAATAAAGTGTAACTTTATGGTCACCGGCGATAGCTTTGACAATAGGCTTTGCGGGAGGCTGGGCAAAATGGTAATTGGCATTGTAAATAGACTGCACGGTTTGCTTTCTTCTGAATAAATCGTCAGTATTCAAGCCAAAGATAAGGGCCATAGAGAACCGTTCGGTTTGTCCGACACCCTGAAGTTCACCCGGCTGCGGGACATAAGTATTTCTTCCGGGCATAGGGAACAGAGCAGAAGAGAAAAAATTAGTAAGGTTAACGCCCAAGAGAGTTTGACCATGAAGAGACGGAGGAGAAAGCAAAGTCCAATTAACCTCATCATTATTAAGGTCATAAGTATGAGCTGCAAAAATAGCGAACCCAGTTAAGCCAAGCTGATCGGATTCATCTTTATCGAGAATGCCGAAATTGGGTTCTCCCTGTTCGGGTTTACCATCACCTTCAGACCCGTCGGGGTCCGGACCAGGATAGCCGTCATCATATGGACCAAGT
>TBL_comb47_HYPODRAFT_10000444_pt1 | contig 54947 bp, 101 predicted proteins | sample TroBogypolimnion_40_FD_10682 | JGI IMG/M metagenome (IMG submission 10682)
GGTTGAGTTCACCCGAATTAACGCCTCAGGAGGGAAAACCAGAAGGTCCCCGTAGAATGAGGAAAGAAAATGTGAAAAAATTAGAGTGTCATTAAATGACATCATTTCACGGAACTATAGACAATGAAACTCTTATTAGTTATTATTACGTGGGTAATAATATCATTGGACATTCTACGGAAGCGCCAATCCCCACGATCACAAATACTCATGGTGAGTTTTTTATCGGTAATTTTTTCAATAAATTATTAGAAGAAAGAAAAAATAAATTAATAAAAATTAATGAAAATAGTTTGTAAGAAGAATTATAATGAATATGGTCGTTTTTTTAACCGAAATCAAATTTATGAAATTGTCAGCAAATATGACACAGATTATTTTATTTTAACACCTGATCATGCTGCAGATGATTTTATTGAACCAAAAGGTTTATGGTTCAGAAATAATACCATATGGGATTTTTTTTATACAACTCAAGAATTAAGAAAATTCAAACTAAAAAAATTAAATGATAGATTGGAATAAACATAATATTATAATTTGTAGTAATCAAATTCAATCTGAACAAATTCAAAAAATTTTATTTAAAAAAGGGTTTGTTTGGAATGATAACAACAATAATAATGATAACAACATATATGATATATGGAAGGACGTAGGTCTATCCTGTGGTGATATTGTAATAAATATAAACGAACGTGAATATGGCAAGTTAACGATGGGTAGATATATATCAGATTGGTATAAATGTAATCGTATTAGAGCGGAAATATTACTAAGAAAAGATAAACTTAAAAAATTAAATTATGAATCATATAATACAATGTAAAAATGATAATGAATTTATAATGATTCAAGAATTTATTTTTTCTATCGGTGGTTATTGGGGACGTGATTCTGGACCCGCCATTTGGGACGAGTTTGGGTTAAGAGAAAATAATTAGAAGAAATATTTTAAGAAAACCTGAAAAAAATGTGACTTGTTTGAGAGTTAGAGGTTTTATTATGGAAGGTTTTTGGTGATTCAAAATTTTATATAAATGATGAAAACGATGGTGCGGCCGATAACATTGGCTATTCAAATTTTAACGGTGAGTTTTATAAATTTGTATCAGCTTACCAGTTTATGAGAAAAATTAAATTAAAAAATTTATTAAATGAAAATAGGTGATATCTGCTATACAAATAAAAAAAACAGATGGTGTGAAAATTGTATTGGTGCTGACATTTGGCATGATGTACCAAAAAATGAATCATTCTATATAATAGGTTTCTCAAATAATTCTAGTTATATTGATCTAAAAAATATTAGAGAAGGTTATAAAATACTTATGACAATAGCAGAATTTAATAATGATTTTAATATAAAGATCTTACGAAAACAAAAAATAGAAAAATTAAAATTATATGAAGAAAATGATAAAGCAATGTAATAATGTGAAATTGCACTCACACAATATTACACAATGAAAAACCAGATTGTTGTCAAAATATACCTTGCTGGGTAGATGATAAACCCTGTAATTGTTCAAATATTAATGATATTCGTAAGAAAAAATTAGAGAAATTAGAGAATTATAAAAATTAAATTTTTTAATATTCATTTCTAATAGTACCAATCAAATTGTCGTAAATGGTTTGAAGATATGACTCATTCAAATTGAGTATTTCTTCCCAATTTAACAAATATTCTTCTGGTTTACTTGCTCTAAAATCTTTGATATAGTGAACACCGTCAAAAGTAATATCAGTCACCATAATATCTGTACCGTTCAAATTAAAATCATCACACGAATCTAGTTCAATCTTTTTTTCTTCGTGTGATGGTAAAATATTAGCTGTTCTTTCAAAAAGACTTTTAATTCTATTTCTAATTCTTTCTTTTGTTGTGGTTTCCATAATTTTTATTTATATATCAAATATAAGTAACTTTTTTTAAAATAAAAAAATTTAATATATAGGTTTATGAAGAGAGCCTTTATAGTAATATCAATATTTCTTAGTTTTATTTTTTTAAGTTTAAAAACAGATTATCCTGAAAATTTCAACAAAATAATGAAATATGTTTTACTCTTTGAAGGTGGCTATAGTGATATAATTAATGACCCAGGTGGATCTACAAATCACGGAATCACTCAGGAAACTTATGATATTTATAGAACCAGAAAACATTTAAAAATACGTTCTGTTAAAAATATTACAATGGATGAAGTTTATGATTGTTATTATAATAAATTTTATCTTTCAACAGGTTGCGATACACTACCATCAGCAACATCTTTTGTTAATATGGATGTAGCCGTTAATTCAGGTATAGGAAAAGCGAGAATTTTTTTAGCAACTATTCTATCCGAAAATCCAGATTTAGCAAGTAATTTAGATAGTTGTGACAAAGAAATAGCTATTAAATATATAGAATTTAGAATGAAGGAAAGATATAATATTGTTGCTAGAAATGAGAAAAAAAGAAAATTTTTAAAAGGTTGGTTAAATCGTGATAAACAAGTCAGAGATATAATTGAAAAGGAATATTAAAATTTTGAAAACTTTTAAAATTTTAGTTCATATCAGATAATATCAAAATAATTTTTTTATTCGTAAACTATACGTAACTTTGTTAAACGAAAGAAAAATAAAAAAATACAATTAAAAAATGAAACAAGAAGTCTGGGAGAAGGCATTTCCGAATGCGAATTTAACAATTGAAGAAAAAATTTTTCTTTATCATAAATATGAAGAAGAAATGAAAGATTATTATAAGTTCATGAATGGTAATAAGTATGAGTATGAGATAGATCGGAAAATATTTGACAAATATGAAAATGACTTAAAACAAGGAACAAAAGTCAGATATAAGCCATCACCTTTTATTAATCTCACAGGAAAAATTTGTGGTATTTCTAATACTGGTGTTGTATTGCTTGGTAAATGTTATATTATTGAATTAGATGAAGAAAGCAAATTAAAAGTTCCCAAGTATCCATACTCTAATGTAGTAGGATTTGAATTATATCTTGAAAAAATTTAGGAATCTTAAGATTCCTTTTTTTTTTTCTGAATTTTTTTTATATCTTTGTCTATAGATAAAAATGATAAACTATAAAAAATGGTAAAAATAAAAAATGTAAAACTAATTGATGTGTCCGATTGGAACAAACTAGTTTCAGAAACTTATGGTAAAGTTTATGACTTTCAGCAACAAGAAGGTTGCCAAGATAGAGGACAATTTAAGTTGATTATTCCATCAGGTTATGAAGATGATGAAGAAGAAATGAATTATGAGATACCTGAAATTGTTAACAACGATACAATGGGTGTTAAATTTGAAAAATGGTTAGAACGCGATCCGAAACAAGTCGTCCATGACGAATCTGTTGGTATTAGAAATGAACAGTGGGCTATTGATATGTGGTGGCAACGAAATTTTTATCCTAGCATTTTCACTGTTGCTAACGATTTATATAAAAGGGGTTTAATTGACGCTGGTGAATATTTTATTGATATTAATTGGTAAAATAGAAAATTATTTAATTTGGATAGTATATGAAAGAAATTTATTCTGAAAATGAACGGGAAAATATTGAATTAGCATTACTTGAAGCAATTTGGATTTCAAGATGGACTACGAATGGACAAGCATTAGTTGCTGTTCTTGAGGTAGAAGAAGCACAACAAATTGTGAAAGATATTTTTTTTGAATTGGATAAGATTGGTTACGAAATAAAGAAAAAGGTATGAAAACTTTACAATTATTTGTGATATTTTTATTTTTATTCTGTGAGGTATTCTCACAGAATATATTTACTAGTAAATTTGGGTTTGCGGTAAATAACATGGAAGTATCTTCGATGCCAGAATATTTCAGGAATGTACCAATACATCCTGATGATGGTGGTGGACCGAATTCTGGAACTATAGGTAAGACCAGTTATCATAATTGGCTTGTTATACCAACATTTGGAGTTGAGTTTTCACATAGATTTAAAGATAGAATATCTGTTGGTGTTGGTGTGAATTTTGAATTTAGTTGGGCTGACAGAGCTGAAGTTAATTATAATAGTAGTGGTTCGCCACAAAGAGGTACTGGTACAGCATTGACATATTGTGGTACCTTATCAAGAGGTATGTGTTCTTTACTATCATACACTCAAACGGATGATCCAGATGTAATACCAACAACTTATAATATAAGTTTAACTCCTAATATTTTTATTACTTTCCCCATCACAAAAAAAGTGGATATTAAATTTAATGTGACATATCAAAGATATGCTTGTGTAAATGGTTGGGATAGATATAATACACTAGAGATTAATCAGAAAAAAACATTAGCATATATAGTTCCAATTGATATATTGTTCAGCTTTAAATATGTAGAGTTTGGGCCAAGGATACCTATAAGTTGGAGAACTGATGCTGGTAAGGAGTTTGGTACTAAAATATTTTCATTTGGTTTTGTAGTAAATTATAGATTAGGCACAGATAATTAAAACGAAAAAATATGAAAAAATTTTTATTCGGAACATTGATGTTTATTGGTTTCATTTTAATAGGAACAATAGTGAATTATTTTTGTATTCCGTTGTATGTTGATTTGTGTATAATGAAACCAGCTATACTAACTGATACTATTGTGAGTAAGTGGTTAATATCATTAATGATTTCATATCTACCTTGGTTATTTATGATGCTATGTTTATCTATAATCAGCATTGTTATAATATTAGGATTTGAAATTTGGTCTCATTATCACAATTTATGAAATTAAACAAAAAATCTATAAAATATTACAGACGGAACTGGAAGATGTTTATTCATTTATTATTCAGGACTAAAAGGTTTGGTGTTAATAACAGATGGTGGGATGAATTTGATTCTATATTCGGATTGCCAATATGGAAAATAATATGGAGAATAATAACGATTCAACCATTGATTACAGAATGGAATAAGATTAAATTTCGTGTAGTTGCTTGTCATTTTATGACTGATAAAGAAAAAAATATAATAGGATGGACTAAGATGTAAAATTATGAATTTATTTTTGGATATAGAAAAGAAAAATTAAACTGATTAAAAAATTTATGATAAAATTTTTTACATATCAATTTGAAACGAGACTTTATTATGGTTATAAACTTCTTTCTGAAAAGAGTGTTTTTGAATCTTTTAAAAAACTTGAATATCAAGGATTTAAGATTTTATATTCAACCTCGGAAGTTATTAGCTATCAAATAGATAGTCAAATAATTAGAAAATTAAAATTAAAAAGAATTAATAATACTGCTAATCGTATAGAGGAAAGATTGTATCAACTATTATATAGATCAGAGGAGAATAAAGAAGAAGAATTTAATAATTACTATTGGACTTATAATTGTTGGAAGGAGAACTCGGCGGCTGAACTTTCCATTAATAGAAATAATAATTTCTTGGAGAAACGAAGGAGAGATAAATATTGTGCAAATAAATATAAAAATAGAAAATGATGAATTGATGAAGAAAGTAAAAATACTTAAGAAAATTAATAATAAATAACAATTTAAAATTAAAAAATTATGAAAATTAGAGCAGGATTTGTATCGAACAGCAGCAGTAGTTCATTTGTATTACTATTGCCTGAGAACTTTGTAGAAACTATTGATTATGATAAAATCACGAATGGTGATGATGAATTTCCATTGGATGATTTCAAACGAATGATTAATGATTTCGTTAAACAAGGTGGAATGTGGAATGAATCAATTTTTGAATATGATGAAGATGATTATGACTTTCCTGATATTTTAGATGATTTGGTTCGACCATATGTAATTGCTAGTGTAGAATGTGGTTCTGATGATGGTGGTCAGTACGTAGTTGTAAATCGTGAGAAAATAAAAAAATTGTTGAAAAAATGAAAGCTAGATTAGTTTTGTAAGCAATAGTAGCAGTAGTTTATTTGTGTTGTTTGGTATTCCAGTAAATTTAAGTGTCAAATTCATCAAACTAATTGTTTTCTTTGACGGACGTTATAAAAGAAAAAATCCAACTTGAGATGGAAAAATATAAAATAGAAAAAAATGTGTAAAAGAGAAGGAATATTTTTTAGTGTTATGATACTTTGGCTTTTGATGTTAACGATTGAAATAACGATGTTTAGTAGTTTTGCTAAGGAATATGGTGCAATATTAAATATTGTACCTATTTTGATATTATTGATAATAATTATACCTAGATATTTTTCAAGAACTTATAATAATTGGTTAGAATCAGGATTGAATCAAAAAAAATGACACAAAAAGAGATAGATCTAATTTTTAATATTACAATAATTCTTCATGAAGATGAATATTTCAATATTCCTAAACCATGGTTTTCATTATTTCAATTTAATAAATCTCAAAGAAGAGATAGAAACGAAACTCAGAAATGGGTAGCAGAACAATTAGCAACTGCTGGAATTTATACAGTTCCTGTAGGAATGAGTTGGGGTGTGTTAACAACTGAAGAATACTACAAACATAGTAAAAATACATATGCACTCCAGGAACTAAGAGCAAAAAAAATTAAAAAGATTAAATCAAAAAAGTTTGGAATATTCAGAATAAACAAAAAAATGATTAAATAATATATGAAGGTTAGATCAGGATTTGTAAGTAATAGTAGTTCAAGTTCTTTCGTTCTAATTGGACGAAAGTTAACTGATGATGATCTTAAGTTGGGAATACTTAAAAATGGAAATATGATAAAAGCCGTTGGACATTATTTGGCAGATGGTGCCGATGTTATTGATATTGATAGTCCCGAAAAATTAGGTTTCGTAAAGGCTGTGAATAAATTAAATCCAGTTTTTACTATCTATGAAGGTTATTTCATGGGTGAAGATTTATCTATTGATGTTGAAAAATTGAAAGATAAACTTCCTGAAAGAGGTAAAGTAGGATTTTATTCTATTGAACAAGATTATCATGGTTGTACATGTCTTGAAGATATGTTTAATTCATATTCTAATTATTCTAATTGTAACACCTGGTATGAGGATAATAATCCAAGTAGAAATGATATTGAACGAGAAATGCAAGTTTTTTTAAGAGCAAAGAAACTTAAAAAACTCAACAAAAAACAAAAAAATGACTATATAATATATGAAGGTTAGATCAGGATTTGTAAGTAATAGTAGTAGTTCATCATTTTTAATACCTATTAATGCATTAACAGAAAGTCAAATTTTAATGATACAAGATTATATAAATGTGACTGAAAATTGGTGTAAATATCATAAAGAGGATAATTTATATCCTGAAGGTTGGGATATTACAGTAAATGAAAAATGTGTTTATGGTTGGACTACGATGGATAATTTTGATATGTCATTTTTTCTTAATGTAATAGTAGGTGTAAATAAATACATACATTGGGGTGACGATTATACTGATAATAATATTGATTTAGATGCACTTAATCGTGAAATTTTACAAGAAGAAAGAAAAGAAAAATTAGATAATATTGAGAATTACGGTTACATATTACGAAATAAAATAAATAAAAATTATGAAAATTAGGCAAGGGTTTGTTAGCAACAGTAGTAGCAGTTCATTTGTTGTTATTATGAAAAATGGAAAAGAAATGACAAAAGAAACTCTTTTAGAGGCTTTTGATGTTAAAAAAACTTCACCTTTGTATGTCTTTGCAAAAGATTTAGCAGATTGGATTATGAACAATGTTGAAAAACAAGATATTAAAAGTTTATTTGAGAATTATTGTTATAGGTCAGAAAAATTGACTGAAAATGAAATGATTGATAATATGGTTGAAGAGTGTTCAGAAAAATATAAGGCTGAAAAAAGAGAAGAATTAGAAAAAATTAGAGATAATGAAATTTTTTATTATGAAGGTAGTGCTGTAAGTGATAGCGGTGAAGGATTAGAATATTATCTTTGTGAAACAGGTATTAATGTTAACACCGACATTATTACAATAAAATCAGGTGGTGGATATTAATTTAAAAAAACTAATAATATGAAAGTAAGGCAAGGATTTGTAAGCAATAGTAGTAGTTCCTCTTTTATCTTAAGAGGTATGAAGTTCACAACGAAAGAACTTATTGCCGCATTGAAGATTTCACAAGAAGAAGTGAATGAATGTGGTGAAGAATATGAGATCATGGAATTGATCGATTCGAAACTTTCAGGACCAGGTAAATATGGTAACCTTGAAGAATTTAGGGCTAAGGTAGAAAATGGTGTTACACTTGAAGAAGAAAAACTTCATTTAGACCTTCATGAAACTGGTAATTTTTTTGGTAGTTCAGATTATGATAATCTTATTGTCGGTAAGTATATGGGAGATTTTGAAGATGGAGAAGTAACTGAAATTGGTGGTAATGAAGGCTGGATTGATGAATATGTCACCAGACAACTTGCTAAAATTGGTTTATCAGGTACGATGAAGACTTATGTACAAATGGTTTCAAACGATAATTATTAAAAAATGATAAATAAATTTGATTACGATGATATCAATTTAATTCCTCGTTATAGTACGGTTGATAGTAGAAGTGAGTGTGATACAAGTGTACAACTTGGTAAATTCAGATTCAAAAATCCTGTCATTCCTGCTAATATGGAATCTGTTATGAATGAAGAATTAGCCATGAAATTAGCAAAGAGTGGCTATTTCTATGTCATGCACAGATTTGGTACTGATAATAAACAATTTATTATCAATATGAAAAAAGAAAAATTGGTGACATCAATATCACTTGGTGTTAATCAAGATTCTTATGCTCTATTAAAAGAATTGGTCGAAGAAAAATTAGTACCAGATTATATCACAATTGATATTGCGCATGGACATTGTAAAAAAATGAAAAAAATCTTACAATTCATAAAAGGAAATTCAATAGATAGTTTTATCATTGCTGGTAATGTTTCCAGCATCGAAGCAACTGAAGATTTAGATAATTGGGGTGCTGATGCAATTAAAGTGGGGATTGGATCTGGGTCGGTTTGTACGACATATCCAACAACAGGTTTCGGAAGTAAAAATATACAAGCATCTATTGTAAATGAATGTACCAGTGTAACCAAAAAATCCATTATTGCTGATGGTGGCATTAAATCACCAGCAGATATAACAAAATCAATTGTTCTTGGTGCATCTATGGTCATGGTTGGTGGATTAATGTCAGCATTTCTAGATTCACCAGGTAGAATTGTTGAAATTGATGATGTTAAATATAAAGAATTTTATGGCTCTGCATCATCAAGACAAGGAAATATCAATAGAATTGAAGGAACTGTAAAATTGAATAAATTGAAAAATGTAACTAATGTTGAATATTTAGATTATTTGACTGAATGTTTACAATCAGCAATTAGTTATGGTGGTGGAAAAAAATTAGAAGATTTATATTCAGTAAGGTGGATTTAATATGAAATTTAGAGATGGTTTTGTAAGTAATAGTAGTTCTAGCAGTTTCATTATATCAATGGAGCATTTTTCTACGATTAAGGACCTTGCTACTTATATGATTCAACAACAAATGGATGATAGTGATGATAGTGATGATCCATCATGGCATGATAAATATATAGAACAGAATAAGTTATACATTGAAAGATTAAGAAAACTTGATGAAAATCAAGCTGTTAGTTTTCCAAGTTGTAATTATGATACTTATATAAAGAAAATAGGTGATATTTATTTAGTTTCAACTTGTAATAATACTGATTGGAATTTATGGAAATATTCAACCAATAAACTTTCAAAAATTACAAGAGAGGAATTAGAAAAAATTCAAAAAACATATTCTGAAAATGATGAAAATTATAGAGATATTAGTTATATTTTAGATAATGGTGACTATTTATTATTTGGTAATGATTATTATAATTTATATAAAGATATAATTGGTGTTGAAACTTATGAAGATTGTCCTAAAAGGGATAACGTTAATTATGAACATGATCATTATTTGTGGAATACACCAAAATACGGTAAAATTTGTCCTAAATGTCATCCTTATTATCAAAGAAAAGATAAGTTAGATATTATAAATCAAATATCAAAGGAGGAATAAATATGAAACCAAGATCACTGGAAGATGTAGCTATCGAATTAATGGAACAATCCAGAATTGAACAACTAAAAACACTTAGAAAAACTAAAATTGATTATGATTCCTTGCTAAAGGTTGTACCACTAGAAGAAATAGAAAAATATTTGAGAAAAAAGAAATTACAAAATATTCAAAAATTTACAGTTCATGGAATTTTATAATAACTATATTAGTCAATTAACGAAACAATATAATGCAGAAATTGCTTTTCTTTCAAATGATATTCTTATAAATGAAGTTTTTTTCTTGGATTTTGTTGATCAATATCATAAACAAAGAGGGTTTTATCGTGACCAGTTTGGTTATTTAAAATCTTTATTTTGGGAAGCAAGGAAATCTTATGTAGATGTTAATAAATTTGCTTTTGAAAAAACAGATTTAATCACATCTATGAATCATAATAAACAATTTCATACTTATATTCAAGTAATTAATGATATACAAAATCCACAATTGAATGGTCAATTTATGATTTTTAAATTTGGATTTACAATTTATAGTAAAATTACAGACAATATGCCTGATATTTACGATAATACATTTATGATTAAGATTAATTTAAAGCATACTATGATTGGACTACTTAATAATTACGACAATTCGCACATGTTAGAAAAGCATTATATACAACCATTACCAGAATTAGCACCATTAAATTCTATTATTCATTTTCCTAATTTCAATTTATTATCAATCAAAAAGAAAAGTTAGAAAAAATTCAAAAATCACTTTTTTTAACCTAAAGTTTTAATTATATTTGTAGTTGATAAAAAAATTATGAAAAGTTGTTTGTAAATTGGTACGGCAAAAAGATATGTGGAGAATCTGAAATAGAAAAAATTATTACAATGCCATCACCAAGATGGGATTATTTGATTGTTTAAAATATAAAAAATGAAGATAAGACAAGGATTTGTGAGTAACTCATCATCAAGTAGTTTTGTGGTTATTTTTCCAAAAGAACCTAATGATGTTATTGATGTTAAGAATATGCTTTTTAGTAAAGGTGAAACATTTTATTCAAATCCATATCAATATGGTGATAATGAATATGGTTGGTCTACAGATGAAGTTGCTGAAACAATATGGAATGATATTTCTAAACAAGAAAAGAATAATTTCAAAAGAGCAGAAGAGATAATAACTTCAGGTACATCTTATGAAGATGGCGCACCTGACTGGAATGATTATGGTCACATTAAAGATTGGACTCTTAAAACAACTGCATATTATGCTGCGCAGGAAAAATTTGCGAAAAAGAAATTGAAAGAATTTTTTAATTTAAGAAAACTTAAACTTCAAAAGATTAATAATCAAAAAGTTGACGACATTATTCTTTATTGTTTTGAATATTCTGATAATGATGGTTCATATTTTACAGCACTAGAACACGGTGATTTATTTAAAAATTTAAAACATATAAAAATTAACAATCATTAAAATGAATATAGATGAAAGTAAAATAATAGAAGATAGTAATGAAGAACTAGCGTTAGCTTGTCTCTTAGCTGATGGTACTTGTTTTCTTAATAATGTGAACATTTCTGATAATAAAGAGAAACCAATATATACAACCGTAGTATATGTTTTAACTAATGATATATTTATTTGGGGTTGTGCTGATGCAGAACCAATTGAATATAGTGACGGGGAAACACCCAATGAAATAATAAATTTATATAAATTACAAAAGGAAAAAGGATTTTTTGGTGTTGTTGAATGGGCTTGCTTAAAAAGAAATATTCAGCCACAAAAAGCTATAAAAGATGATATGATAAAATCTGGCAAATGGACAAATGAATTAAATGAACTATCAATAAACAGATATGAAAATAGAATTAAAAATAAAACTAATAGAAATGTTAGATGATTATACAAAATTAAAATCAGGTGACGAAGGTACTATTCAATTTACTGATGATATCGGTCAAATTCATGTAAAATGGGATAACGGTGAACATCTTGCTCTTATTCCAGGTGTTGATAAATATGAAATATTAGATCATAATAAAGTCAAATGTCAAAAATGTGGATACCTTTTTGACTACCTATCTGTACCAGAAGCTGGTATGGGATATGTTCTTTGTCCTAAATGTAAAGAACCTATAACTCAAAAAAATGTAAAAAATTATGACATATTACGATGATGGTAATTTTAATTGGAGATATGAATGTAAATATGTAACTCCAACAAATAAACCAAAAGACTATTGTTATAATGTTGATTTTAAAACAAAAGATGGTGGTTACTTGAATGGGAATGAGATAACTTGTACTTATTGGAAAACTAAAAATGAATTGACTATTAGTAGAAAAGGTATAAAAGGTATAAAATTACATTTCTTTGTTGAAAATTTTCAGGATATTGAAGTGATTATGACACCAATGATTAAAGCACACGGTGCTAAGCCATATCCGGTATTTGAAAGCCAAATGAGTAAAATCAGAAAAGAACGAAAACAAAAACTTCATAAAATTAAAAAATTGTAATATGAAAATGGAAGATATTATCAATCAAGATATTAAAAATGCTATGATTGAAAAAAATGAAGAAAAATTAAATGCTATCCGTACTATTAAATCTGCTATACAGAATGAAAAAGCAAAGGATGGTAAAGAAGTTTCTGATGAAGGTATTATTAAAATTATTCAAAAACTTGTTAGCCAACGAACAGAATCTGCTATGCAATATGCTGAAGGTGAAAGACAAGATTTAGTTCTTCAGGAAGAAACACTTATTAAGATTTTCAAAACTTATCTTCCTACACAATTAACAGAAGATGAAGTCACCATTAAAATTAAAGAATTTATTTTAATTACTAATGCATCTTCAATTCGTGATATGGGTAAAGTTATGGCTTTAGCAAATAAAGAATTTGTTGGAAAAGCAGATATGAAACAAGTTGGTTCTATTGTGAAAACCTTATTAACATAATTTATTAACCGAAATGGGAAACCGTGACCCTTTGAAATGCAGCAGTAATCGGTGCAGGACTAAAAAGACCCATCTGCATAAGTGACGCTAGTTCCGAAAAAGACTAGGTGCGGTCTGCATAAGTGGAATTAAATACCTGTAATGAATTAATTTTTTTATTGAAAAATAATTTGTACATTTGTAAAAATAAAACTATGGAATTTTTCGTTTGTAAAAAAGAAATTAAAAATGAAATGAAAGCCATACATTTAGGTGATGGCGATTTCGTTTGTGACGAAAAATGTGAAGAAAAATTTAATAAAGAGAAAGATGATTTTTTTGAAAATATAAATGATGATGCTTGGTATACCCGTTATATGAGTTTATAAACCTAAAAACATAAAAAATGGCACTTCTAACTACAACACAATCTTCAAAAGAACTTAAAAAAATGCGTTTAACTTTACTTGGTGAATATCGCAGAGTCTTAGCAAAGCCAAGTAGTTATTATGAAGAATTGAAAAGACTCAATAAAGAAATAATGGTGGCTGAAAAACTTGAAGAATTTAGAAATAAAAAATTAAATAAATAAAATTATGAGTTACGATAACAGATTTAGCTTAAAAATTAAGGGTGAAGTAACAAAGTTAGCAAAATTTTGTCCAACTTGTAAAACCCAAGAAAAAGGTAAATTTTGTCCTGAATGTGGTACACCATTAGAAGAAATTGAAGTGCCAGTTCCAATTGAAGAAATTATTAACCAACTTCGTATAGAAGATAATGATTCTGGCTATCTCTTAGATGAAGATGGATCTTCATATGAAACAGGTAGCGGTTATAATATTGAAGAAGAAGTTCAAGAATTTTCAAAAAAATATCCTACATTGATCTTTCAGTTGGATTGTGAATGGGATAGTGGTTTTGGTGATCCGCCAAGTAGATATTATTATAAAAATGGTGTCAAACAAGGCGGTAGTGCAAAGATTAGTTACGATGAACCAGATTTTGAATAATTTTTTATTAAAAATTAAGCAGTAATTTTTTTTATTCGAAAACTATCCGTAATTTTGTACTATCAAATTAAAAATAAAAATAATTAACGTCGAAAAACCAAAAAATAGAAAAAAATGACTTTTTTTAAATAATATATAAAAAAGATTAAACTTTTAAAACAAAAAGAACTAAACTAATAAAATAATCGCAAAAAAGCAAAACAAAATGTATCGTAATTTATATATAGAGTGTATTAATGAAATGAACAATATTGATGATGAATCAAAATTGACTGGATAATATCTGTGCATATGGCATTTGAAAAACCCAGTCAATCAAAAAATGACTGGGTTTTTTGTTATGGAACAAGAAAAGAAAATACAAGAAAATTTTGAAGAGCTAAAAAAACAATCAGAACTAACAGATAAATTTGTAAAACTCGTTGACCAACTTAAAATAGATGATAAAGATATTCCAAAAACTGAAAAAGGTCTAAATACAAAAGTTAAAGAATTGATGCAGAGATTAGAAAAGAAAATAGATAAATCAAAAGAATGATGAAAATATTAGAATATAAAGAATATCAGGAACAAGAACTTTTAGAAATGGCAAATGTTACTGATAAAACAACTGGAATTCAAGATATTATATTATGGATAGGACCAAATCCTGGACAACATTGGAAAAGAATTAAAGTTTGTAATTTGAAAAATACTTTTGATATGTCTGATTGTTTTACACTTACAATACCAAATTTCAAAATAATAGGTGAAGTAAACACAAAGTTAATAACAACAGAAATATTAGAAAAAATAAAAGAATTTGTAAATATTAATTATCAAGTAATTTGTGATTATTCTGATTATAAAATATCAACAAAGGATTTTTTAGAAAATTTGAAAAAAATATAAAAATATATCGCGAGGAGGTTGCTGGCTACCCTCAAGGCTCATAACCTTTGATTACATCAGTTCGATTCTGATCCTCGCTACAAAATAAATATAAAATGAACATAATTAATGAATTTAATATTTTTAAACATAATTTGTTGCTTGAATTTGCACAAATAACGAATAAAAATGATTTTTTTTATCAAAATTATGGAAAAATAAAAGTGTATGGCGGCGGAGAAGATGGAAATATAACCCCCGGAGAACATAATCCTCCTCATTTTCATATAGAAATGAATAATGTTGAAATTCAGGTAATTATACCATCTAATATTGATGATGAATTAAAAACAATAAATGGAGAATTAAATAGCAAATTGATAAAGGATTTAAGAAAATGGTTTAAAATGCCATTTAAAACTGATAGAAATAAAAATAATTATGAAGCATTAAAAGAGTATTGGAATACTCTTAATGATGGTGATGAAAATGTAAATAAAATATAAAAAATAAAAAATGAGAAACTATTGTTACATACTTGAAATGTTAATTTCAAATCTGAACTTTGTTCAGATATGTGATTATCGCAACATTAATATTAATGATGAGGATACTATGCGAACTGGGTGAGTTATAAAAAACTTGATTTTTTACCAACCCAGTTCTGAAAAGACTGGGTTTTTTGTTTATAATAGAATTTAGGTTCTTTGACATCTTGGAAATTAAAATAAATGGTGGGTTGACTACCCACCAAAATGCTCGATTCGGCTAGCGGTCCAGGCTCCCAGAATTTCAATCTGGCGTGGAGTAATCCACTCAGGGGTTCGAATCCCCTATCGAGTACGAAAATAAAGAAAACTTGCAGCAACTTAAAAAAATGAACTGTCAATTCAATAAAATGTTTTCTGTTTTCATTAAAATTGCCAACGAGCAGGTGCAAGCCAGGTCTGTAAAACCTTTGCTAGGGGGTTCGAAACCCTCCGGTGGCACAATAAATACCATCTGGTGGTGTAATGGATGCATATCACTCTGTCACAGTGAAGGTTTCGCATAGTGGCAATTGCGGGGGTCTGTAAAACCTCTCTCTTTCGAGTCCAGTAGTTCGAGTCTACCTACTTCCACAAAAAATTTGGGTTATTGGTGTAGTGATTAACATAACTGACTGTCGCTCAGTGGATCACGGGTTTGAGTCCCGTATAACCCGCCTGTGTTTGTTTTTTATGATTTTGTTTCAGCCGAAAAAATCAAAATCATTACATGACAGAATGCTAGAGTGGTCTATTGGCGCAGCCTGCAAAGCTGATCGGGGAGCAATCCTGCGTGAGTTCGAATCTCACTTCTGTCTCTTTTGGAAAACTTTGTAAAACCAGAAAAAATAGAGTTCGATATTTTTATATATAGAATAAAAATGTTTTATGAAAAAGTTAAAAACTAAAATTTTAGAATTGAGAGATAAACATAAGTCCTATAATGAAATCGCAAAAATATTAAATTGTGCTAAAAGCACAATATCATATCATTGTAAGAATTTAAATATCAAATTAAAGGAAAGTGAAATTAAAAAGTCTGAAATAATTGATTTTTATAATAAAAATAAAAATTTTAGAGAAACGGCTAGATATTTCAATCTTACAAGATATAAATTGGGTAAAATATTAGGAATACCATTTAATCCTAAAAAATCAAATTGTGTAATTTGTGGTAATGAAATAATATCATCTATAAGTACTAAAAAATGTTGTTCAGATAAATGTAGAAGAAAATTTAGATTAAATTATTTTAAATTAAATAATTATCAATATGATAAATTAGTAATATGGAGAAAAAATAAAAAATTAAAGGCAATTGAATATAAAGGTGGAAGTTGTCAAATTTGTGGATATAATAAATGTGAAAATTCATTATCTTTTCATCATATTGAACCTGATAAAAAAGATTTTAGTATAAGTTCAAATATAAATTGGTCATTTGAAAAAATAAAAAATGAATTAGATAAATGTGTTTTGGTGTGTATGAATTGTCATGGTGAAATTCATAGTGGATTACATTCAGAATTTTTAAAATTAAAATAAATGCCGTCATGAGTAGAGTTGGTTATTACGGAGGTCTCATAAACCTTTCAACCATAGTGTTGCGGTGGTTCAAATCCACCTGACGGTACAAATTAAAAATGGGCTCTTAGTATAACTGGTTAGTATGGATGACTGATACTCATTCGATCCTGAATCATCCTCAGGAGAGCCTACAGAAACCTGATGTGGCGCAATTGGTCAGCGCAGGACCCTTATAAGGTCAAGGTTGTTGGTTCAAGTCCAGCCATCAGGACTAAGGAGAAACGGACTCCAACCAAAAAATAGTCGTGACTGATGGAGAGACATCAAAATTTCGTGCTGTACCGAGACACACTGATAATGTGGATATTCGTTGGTGAGTGGAAGATAAAGGTTCAAATCCTTTCTGCACGACAAAAATGTTTGGTTAATCAAGTGGTCGAAGATATTACGCTGTTAACGTAACGAGACGCAAGTCCCATCGTGGGTTCGAATCCTACACCAAACGCAAAATTGGTCAGTTGCCGTAGTGGCCAAACGGTCCGTGCCACCCTGAAATTTCGGCTGTTAACCCAAATAAAAAATAAAGGATATTCAGATATAGTAAATAATATACAATAAAGACACCAAAAAGGGAAAGTAGCTCAGTTGGTAGAGCAGCGTTAAAAAAGATGTAATCTGTTGATACAAAAAATATCTTAAAGATTATTAACCGCACTTACAAAAAGCATGTAAAGCCGTGTGTCAGTCGTTCGAATCGATTCTTTCCCCACAGAGATTAAAGAAAACTTCCAGCCAAAATAAAATCAGGCTCTGTAGTTTAGTCGGTAAAACCTATTCGCAAGTGTAGATCCTTGGTTCGAGTCCAAGCGGAATCAAAAAAATGTTTTCTGTTCTCTTTAATACCAGCACCCGCAGGCGCAAACCCGTAGAAGGATACTATATATATTGTATATGAAAGAAGGTTCAATTCCTTCGATGCTGGCTTTTTTATTTGGAAAAAATTTAATATATTTATAAAATGAGTATAGTAGAAAATAGGTTAAGAGTAGAAGCAGAAATTCTAAAGAAGATCAAAAGGGAAATTCTTAAGAGTGCTAAGAAAGGTGATGTGCATTATTATTGGGAAACAACTGGTTTAAGTGATTCTATGGTAAGAAGCATTGTTACTCAATTGGAAGAAGATAAAAAAATGGTAAAAAGCAAAGGACCTAATTATAAGATAATTAGGTGGTAATTATTTCTTTTTTAGAATTTTTATAATAATATCTTCTTTAATAATGATTAATGAATCTTTTTTAAGAATAAGTTTACTGATGCTATCATCTTGTTTTATTGCGACAGTATTTATTTTTGCTGATTCTTGATTTTGTTTTATTATACGGCTATTTGATCCGAAATAATCAATTACATAGATACTAATTGTAAATAAGCAGAAAAATAATATAAAATAAATTGTTTGTTCATAAACTTTTTTTATTCTATATATAAAAAAATAATACTTGGTGTTGGAGAAATGGCGTATTCCGAAAAAGAATACTTAACTCGTCCCGGAGACTTGCGGGAAGATAGGTGGTTCGATTCCATCACACCATACTGAAAGAAGAGTTACATATAACAATAACCAAGGTTTTAAATATCGTTTATTAGTGCCTTATAAAGTTCATTATACTTTAAAATGATGTTTCGGTTCGTTTCGAAGGTAAATATACCCCAGAATTGACCTTACACTATAAAAAAACGATTTTGTGCTTAGATTCAAGAAAACAAAAACTACAAAATAATAAATAACATGGATGAACATTTAAGAATGAATTTTGAGAATTATGATGAATATTGTCGTAATATGCATGAATGTGAATTTTACATAGAATGGTTGAATATTGATGAATTTATTGAAAGATTAGAAACAGATGAAAAGTTCAGAAAAGAATGGTCGATAATGAATGAAAAATCACAAATATAGAATAGGTGAATTTGTTATGATTAAATCTCTTAAGTGGTATAAGAGTAATCATGATAGTTTTGGTAACATTTTGTGCTATGAATATTACGGCATCTCTCTAAAAATCGAGTGACTTTATTATCTTTGTTCCTGCAATGAGTGTTTATTGTGGCCTGAAAGCGGAAATTATAGATTACACAAGAAGAGGATATCACATTAATATTATAGATAAAAATAAACCAAAGAATGGTTTTATCGGGTGGGAATGGAGTGATGAAATGTTTGAAAGTATTAGTAGTATAAGAAAAAACCTGCGTTATTACCTGGCCAGCATCTTCGACGGCTTGCCCACGTTGAATATGAATACCTTACACATTGGATTCATAGCCGAGGTATTGTTTATTGGTATTATCCCAAGAAATTAAAAAAACTGAAAAAGAAATCAGAATAAAAAAAATTATGAAATTTGGATTATATACATTGCAAATAGAGTCAACATTAACAAAAATTCCAATTTATCAACGTATTTTTGATTTTGGTTGGGGAAATGGTTATGTTTTATTGCCACACAATCATCCTTTTTATGGAAAGCATTATGATGATATAGGTGTTGTTGCACATGGTGGATTAACTTTTAGTGATTATTTGATGCTAAATCATTTTTTAGAATGGATAGGTGATAGAGAATTTGATGGTGATGTGACTTTAGAAAACTATAAAAAATTTGACAAATGGTGGATGATAGGTTTTGATACTGCGCATGCTGGTGATGATTCATATGTTTGTTCTAAGGAATTTGTTATAAATGAGACTCATGAAATGATTGAGCAATGTTTATCAGATGATATTAAAGGAATGAATTTATATAAAGCAATTTATTTAAGGAAAGATAAATTGAAATTAATTAATGCCTCTATGAGTTGTAATGAATAGCATTTAGCGCTTCGAACGCTAAGGTGGGGGTTTGATTCCCTCTAGGGGTACAATTGCGAGGAAGGTTCGAATCCTTCTAGGCATATAAAAAATTTAATTTCCAAGATGAATGGCATCTTTGCTGAAATGAATTATAGCAACTTTGGTAGAAAGTATAAGGTGAGTGGCAAGACAATAAAAAATGGCTAAATTATTTTTTTATATTAAAAACTTTTTTGTATATTTGTATTATAAAATTTAAGTATGCCGATGTGTTGTAATTGGTAGCCAAGATGGACTTGTGTAAATGATTGAAAATGAGTGCTTTAAGGGAAACTTTAAATGTAGAATGCTTCAAATTCGGTGAATTCTTTAAAATGATAACGCCGAGCCAAGCTTCAGAAATGAAGAAGGTGTAGAGACTTGACGGAGCATACCTAAGTCAAAATTGATATGGTAAAGGCAAAGCCCAGACTACAAACAGAAATGGTAGTGAAAACTATAGTAGTAAGAAAATCCATTGGGAGCAATCCCGTGCCGGTTCGAGTCCGGCCATCGGCACAAATGAATAAAATTAATATTAAACTATGAAAATAGATTTCCAATATACTTGGAAATAAAAATATTATGAAAGAACTTACCGCAGAAGAAATGATTGTTCAGATGAATGCTCAACTTAGAGAAGTTGAAGAGCATATTGATAATGAAGAAAATGAAACTATTACTAGGTTAGATTCTGAAATTAAGGAGTTGACTGCGATAGAAAAAAAAGATGATTTAGGATTTTAATATGGATAACATAACAGAAGAAGATTACAAAAAAGCACTTAATACAGTTGCTTTATACGAGTATCATTTAAGAGATACAAAACAAGTTTCGGTAACTTATAAGGCTGAGGTTTCTGTAACTGTTCAAGTTCCAAATAATTGGACAAATGAAAAAATATTGAAAGAATTAGAAGGTGGTGCATATCACGGATTAGAGCAGGATAGTGAGGAAGGGATTAATTTTGGTGAAATTGTTGAATTGATTGTTGCTGGTAAAGAGATAATATTATAATGTTGGAGAAATATTTATATTGTTCACAAATATACGATGTTCACGTATCGTGAACACAAAAAAAATAAAAATAATAATAAATTATGGAAACTCGTCATATTAATAATCTTCAAAAAATTGAAGATTTTTTAACACAATACTCAATTCCTTTTACTAAGACAGATAATATATTTTATCTTAATAATAACACTTTTGAAATTCGCTATGTTGATAGTGAAAATCATAAAATGGATTATGAAAAACGGTTTGGTATAAAGGGTATTCCCCACAATTATTTCATTAACATTACTAAGGATAACAAAGCGAAAGGAATTCGAACAATGTGGATTAAGGATTGGGAATGTGAAGAAACTAATGATTTTAAAACTGCTGAAGGTATTGAAATTACTAATTATCCGCGTAAATGGAATGTACTTCAGTCTTATATCAAAACTGCTACAGGTAAGATTGAAAATAGATTTTATGCTAGAGAGTGTGAGATAAGAGAAATTACTAATCAGGAACTTAAACCTTTTCTGTTAGAAAATTGTTTTTATGGCTACAGAAGTTCTAATACTAATTTAGGCTTATTTAATAAAAAAGAAAAAAATGGTATTAACGCCGGTACACTGTTGATGATCTATACCTTCGGACACCCATTTTTTGGCAAAGGTTTATACGATGTAGAAATTATCAGAGTAGCCACTAAACTTAACTGCCAAGTGATTGGCGGTTCAAGTAAATTACTTAACAATTTTATACTTAACTATCCAACACTTACTATTGCAGGTAAAGTCATAAATGTTAATAAAATCGTTTTTTTGGTGGATGCCGATCATAACGATGGTAAGTCTCTTGATACCTTAGGTTTTACTTTTGTTAGTCATAAAGATAATGGCTTCATGAATGTAGATGTAGCTACTGGTAAAGTAACTCACAGAGACCCTATGCATCACAAAATGATTATGGAGAAAATGGCTAAGGGTGAAATGTATAGTGTTGCTAATTCTGGCACTATTATCTATACCATAGATAAAAACGAATACCTTAAAAAAATAAAGATAGAAAAAACTTAGTAAAAAATAATACTATATATAATATGAAAAATTTATCAAATATGGTTCAACAACAACAGATGTAAATCTGATTGGGTGAACTATATCTTTTTTAACCCAATCCTGCAACGGTTTGGGTTTTTTTCTTTAAAAATTAGAATTATGAATAAGGGTAGAAGAAATGAATTGACAAGGTTGAAGTTTAAAAAAAGACTTGAACAATTAGGACTAAAACAAGAAGATGGAAATTTGTTTTGTTATAAAACAAGTGGTAAACCTTGTAGTTGTGAAATGTGTTCTCCATATAAATATAAGAGAACAGAGAAGCACAAAGGAAATTTTGAAGAGAATTTTGAAGAGAATGAAGAATAAAGAATATTGCTACATAGCGCAATTGGTTTAGAGCGTCAGATTTTGAATCTGAAGGTTGAAGGTTCAAGTCCTTCTGTGGCAACAAATAAAATGCTCTATAGCATAATGTAGTGTGTCACCCTTTGAAGGTGGTCGGTATAGGTTCAAGTCCTGTTAGAGCAACAAATTGTTCAGTAGCATAATTGGTTTGTGCAACTGCCTCTGAAGCAGAAGGTTGAAGGTTCGACCCCTTCCTGAACAGCAAAAATAAACTTTTTTTTAAAAAAAGAAATACAAATTAAAAAACAATTAAAATAATGACTAATCTTTTAATACCATCGTTATGGCACATTGCTGGATCAACTCCATGTGAAGATATTGAGCATGCTGGAAATTCTCCTCAGGGTGGAGTTTGTAATTTTCAAACAGAAGAAGTAAGTTTAACTGAGAATTTTTTTACTTTTGGTAATTCTAAAAAAACTAATACTGCTTGGTATAGAGGTGAAGGTGATTGGATTTGGCGGCAGAGAACAAGAGAATATCAAGGTGGATCTATTACTTCTATAAATAAATATGGTTTTGGAAAATATACTTTAGTGGCTAAAGTTCCTCAGTTTAGAGGATCTTGGCCTGCATGGTGGTTTATTGATTGGACTGATAAATCTCAAGGTGGAATGGGTATGCCACCTGAAATTGATGCATTAGAACAAATGATAAAAAAATGTTGGGATAGATACAAAATAAGTCCAGGTTTTATTTATGGTAATTCCTATGCTAATAGTACTGATTTTATTAAATCTGTATGGAGATGGAAAAGGTGGGATAAAGATTTTCACACCTTTGTATTAATTTGGAAGACAGATAGTTTAGAAGTTATTTATGACAATAAATCAATTTGGACAATTACGAATCATTCAATTATTCCACAAGGAACTATGAATATGATTTTAAATTCGGGGTTTGGTAATTGGAATCCAGATGAAAAAAATTTCAATTCACTTGAAATAAAGAGTCTTTCTTTTGAAGAGATTTAATCTGTGTCCATATAATATAATTCTTCCGTATTATCTTTTTTTAAAAGGTTTGATTATTGTTTCTATCTTATTTTTAAGAAACGATCTAATATCTTCATCAGAAATATCATATTCTTTGCCTTTTTTAATCATTAAAGTTATGATATCGATATCGGAGTTAATTTCAATTATCTTGCTAAGATCTGTTATTACTTTTGTTAATATTTCAAAAAGAATTTTTATTCTTTCTTTTTCAGAGTAAAGAAGAAATTTTCTAGTTTGTTCTCCTGTTTTTATTTTATCACCTTTTAGATTTTTTAATTTAATATATCTTTGCTCTTTGATATCAATTTCTTCAAATTTATAAGCTGAGATATAGTTTTTTACACCACGAATTTTTAATTTATGTGACAGGCTGTTGCCCAGCATAATTCTACTTATTTCTTTTTTTTCTTTTTCTATGTAGTAAATTTCACCTTCTTTTAAGGTTTTTGAAGTGCCACTATATCTACATCTAACAAATTGACCTGTGTAATCTTTTTTAGGATCAAGATTTTTTTTCTCCAGAGAAAAATCTGGTTCATTATCCAATGAAGATCCATTTAATAGCGTAAAATTTTTAGTATCATAATTTCCAACATATTTAATATAAATATCTCTTCTTTTCCTACCTGAGAAAAGGTGGGGTGTCCAGGTATGAATTGATAATGCTTCATAAATTGCGCCTTTTATTAATTTCATAGAATTTGCTGGATTAATACAAATTACTTGAAGAGTGTAGTTGCGGAGTGTCATGATTAAAAATTAAATAAATGTTTAATGAATTGAATACCATCTAATTGGAAATAAGAAAAATTAATAATTGTTAATGTTAATAATACTATTGAAAGTACGATATCTATTACGAACCAAATTTTCTTGAATGTTTTATTTTTTGTTTTAAACATTATAGTTTGTAATGCTGACAATAGAATGATTAAACAAAAAAAATATTCATTGAATGTAAATAATCCTATTAGGAGAATTATTAAATATGCAAATTCCACAATAGCAATTTTTGTGTATTGTGTTGTAATTGAATTCGTTCTCTTTGATATTCTTTCTGAATATTCTGTTGAAAGCAATTTCAATTTGAAAAAGAAATTAATTTGAAAAAGTTTTTGAATTTCGAATGAAAGAAAAATTGTTACAAATAGATAATAAATCATATTTCATATATTTATGTAAATATATTATATTTTCTTGAAATAAAAAAATTATTAGTTTTTTAATCTATATTTATCCCATTGGGGATTAGAATAAATTTTATGATTTAAATTACTAATTCTGTGATAAAATTTATATTTTTTATTAGATAAATCTACCATAATCCATTGATCGTTAAGATTGTCATGAATAAATTCATAGTGATATTTTTCTTTGATAGATTTAACGATCATTATAAAAATTTATTTATGTATATATAAATAAATAAAAATTGGTTTTTAAAACCATTTACTCCAAAACTTTTTCTTTGGTAGTTTTAACTCAATGTTTTGTTTGTTTTCCGGTGTTTTTTCATTGATTTCAAGAGGTTCTTCATCGGGTAATTCTTTTGAAATTTCTGATAAAGCCGGATGAGGGCTGCTCTAAGCTTTGATGCTCTTGATTCTAAGCCGTCAATGAGAGACTTTCTTATTTTTTCATCTAGTTCTTTTTTCAATCTTATTTTGTTATCCTCAAAAATTTTAATGGATTTTTGATAAATTCCATTTGTTAATTTTGGATCTACAAAACTGTATAAATTAGGAGCAATAAGACATACAGATTTATCAATATCTGATAAATACAAAAGATAATTTTTTCTTAAATGTTGAATTGAACTTGTACCTGAAGAATTATTTTTCCAATTTTCAGGTTTATCTAATTCTCTAGATAATTTTTCAACTAATGCGATTTCGAATGCTTTTATATCCATTATTTTGTTAAATTGGCGAGTTTTTGTAATTTTAATTTTCTATTTTTTTTCAATGGTATGAATTTAAATATTTTCTCTCTTTCTATAAAGACATTACCCATATAATGACCATTGAACGTTTCATTATAACCACATGTAAATATTTGACCTAATGTAAATTCAGGATCTGGATAACCGACAATCACTTTTTTTTCTTTATATAATTTATCAATATATCTAGAATGAATTTTAAGTAAATTTTTTCTGTAAAGATATAAAAAAAGAGTGTTTAAATTTAGTAGAAAAATTAATGACCACCAGATCAATAAATTAATATGCATACTAAATTTAGGTTTGAAATGCCAAGATACACCAATGGTCAATAATAGAAAAATATAAATAAAAATAGAATATAAACTTATTTTTTGTGCCTTGTTTATTGTGTAGTTATGTCTACACAAATAAATAATGAAATTTTCAAAAATTTTTTTCATCGTTGTAGTTCATCGTGTCATTTCAATAGCATCTGAAAGAGAAAAATCAAGTGTTACTTTACCAAAAAATTCTGCTTTTTCAGCATCTGTTAGATCATTAATACACATTTCGGGCATTGTTCCATTTTCGATCATTCGGGAATCAACTTCAAAGTTGTCTTCTGTGCCGAGGAAAAATTTTTCGTTCATAATTTTTTAAATTAGAGGGTTTATACTATCGTTTCAACAGTACAAAGATACGGAAGTTTCTTGAATAAAAAAAAATTCACCGCCTTTTTTGTGTTGATTTTATGATATTTTTTAGTTTTCGTTTTCTATGATCTTTAATATCATCCAATTTAACTGTAATTGCTTCATTTGGATGTATTAAATTATAAGATGAATCTACTGTCATAGCGCTTTTATTTGGATTTTCTTTCCAAAATTCATGACGTATGATTTGTATCATATCATACGATTCTCTACAGGTTTCATCAACTCTCTCATCGTAAATTCCATAATTTCCATCTTCACCAGAAATTAAAAATTTAATTTTATTTAAATAAATAATGATTTCATCATTTGTTTTGTGGACGTTTGGCCAATTAGGTGCCAGCTTTGTTAATGGTTTTACTTTTTCAACATCAATCCAAGTTTTAATTTCTTCACCTTTACCCCAATTACCTTTAGTTTTGATAAATCCATCGCCAATTTCTACAATTTCACCTTTCATTGTATGATCACCAACTTCAAATTTTTTATGAGGGGAAAATCGTTCAATAACAGCATTATCAATAGTTGGATGATTTAAAATTTCTTCAAATTGTAAAGATCCAATTCTTGAATAGAAATCCAAAGCTTTCTGTATCAATCTGAGTTGCTTATTTGTCAATTCTATTTTAGCCATAATTTTTTGAATTTCCTTTATCGTGATACATTTTTGGCGTTTCCAGTTACATTTTTACACTCTACATTGTGTGCTTTTACATTACCACCAACATTTCCACACTCAACATTATGTGCATCCACATCTCCAGTAACATTTCCGTTTACTTTTACATTGTGAGCATCAAGATTTGCAAGATCACCTTCAAACTTGATTTCTACAATACCATTTAATTCACTTTGAATAGTAACACCATCAACTGTGATGGAATCGCCTGATACGGAAATATTATTTCCTTTGACATTAAATGTCTTTCCATTAATTGTGATTCTGTTCATTATTTTTCAGTTAAAAATGTGTATGCTGCGATAATTTTCTGCATCATTTCGGTTGTATCTACACCAGGATTGCGATCTGGATGCCATTTCATAGCCATTTTTCTATATTGGGTTTTGATTTCAGCAAGAGTTGCACCTACAAGGATTTCAAGAATGGTATAAGGATCTTCAATACCGAGAATTGTTGCGGCTTCATCATAACCCATTCTCTGGTTAAATGCCTGTTTCCATTGTGTTGCATCGCCATAACCTTCGGTTGTGGTATCATAGGTTTTATAACCTTCGCAAAATCCTTTTTTCGGTTTATTAGACTTGGGTCGTGCCATATTTTTGTTTTTTATCGTTTCAATTAGTGCAAAGATACGAAAAATATTCAATACAAAAAAATTATTTTTTATACATTGGTATTGTATCAAATGTTAAATTTCTGATAGATAGTTCTTTATCTAAAGCATCTTTACTACAGCAGACTGCAATTGTATCTGTGCCATGGATACCAAAAATAGACCATTCGTAATAAAGGATATATCCCTTATATGGTTTACATTCATAATCATAAATTACTTCTTGAATACGATAGCCAACATTGTGAAATAAAAAATATTTTAATTTTTTCATAAGATTTAGATTATATTGTGAAATTATTGTTTCAAATTTCTTTCATATTACTTTACATTAAGTTTAAGGTTTACAGGTTCTTCGTGACCAGGAAGACCAAGTGCGGAGAGATGCTTACAAGTACGATAACGCCTCCAGCCCATACAGGAACAACCCATATGACCCTTTGCGATATTCTGTGATACAATATAAACACGGTCAGATGATTCAGAATGAATTTCAAAACGGTTTTTCCAAAGTTTATTATCTTCAAGAACATTGGATTTTCTTACTGGAAGAATAATCGTGGGGAGATTTGACTTTGCCATATTTTTTATATTTAGTGAGGTTTATACTATATCGTTTCAACATTGCAAAGATACGGAACTTTACTGAAATAAAAAATTACTTCAGTAAAGTTCTGTTCTTTCCAATGTGATATTTGAAACAAAAATTACACTTATAAGCCACTACTTTATGAATGTTTATTTTCAACCCATTGATTCTTTTTGCTTCTGTAATAGCATCTTCTAATGAATCAAATTTTCGTTTATCTTTTTTTATGTAATTTTTTGTTATAGGATCAATATAAAGAACTCTTTGACAGATATTTTTATATTTTTGTTGCATTATTGTTTTTTAAGAAAATCACCAATCATTGATCTTGCTGCAGCATCTGATACTACAGGTTTTTTATCTGTTTTAGTGTTTACCTTATTTAAAACAACAGGTTTTTTATCTGTTTTAGTGTTTACAAAAGATACCTGTTTTACTTTTGGCTTATTTACAGGTTTTGGTTTAACAAAGGTTGGTTCAGAGACTACTTTTTTAGTTTCTTCTTTTTTAACAACTGGTAAAGGATAAACTCCAGTCCATTTAAGATGATAGCAATATTCTTCAAATTTATTAGAATAACCTAATAGTTTGTACCTCATTTTCTTTTCCATAGAAAAATCATTGACGGAAGGAAGTTCATTTTTACCCCAAACAAAATCAAATCTTGGTTCAAGTTTAAACCAACTTTTACCTTCACCTAATCCTAGCACATAATCAACACCTTCTTTGTCACCGGGCACATACATTACAAAATTGTTCTTCAATTTCCTTTCTAATTCAACTAACTTTTCAAAGTTAGAATCACAAAGTTCAAAAAGAAATTGTGTTTGTCTGGAATGACGCCATGTTTGGTTAATCAATTCTTCCATTAAATTTTCATCCAATAATTTCATAGTTTTTATTGCAAATATATGGAATTTTTCCCAAAATAAAAAATAGTCAACTTTTAAATTAAAAATATGTATATTTTATATGTTCACACTTAAAGATTTACAGGAAAAGATTGAAAAAAGAATATCGGATTATATAGAGTTTGATGTCAGAGAGTTATTTGAAATATCAGATTATATAACTATTTATGGTGGTGCTGTTAGAGATAGCATTGCTGCGTTAGAAATACATGATGTTGATATACTTTGTATGCCTAATTCAGCATATTTACTTAGATCTTTCTTGAAAAAGGAGTACAATTATCAAACACTTGATTTATTTGATCAAGATACACTTAATATGTATAATGGAATATCATTAATTTCTGAACCTTGGACACTTATGAATGATAACAAAAAAATTATACAAATTATCAGACCTACTTGGAAAGGTGGAATCAAACAGAATATAGGTTCAGCTTACCAACAAGAATATAGAGATCTAATTAAAAATGTAGATATTAGTTGTTGTGGTGTTTTTATTGAAAAACAAGACGAAAAAATAATATTAAAGGAAGCATGTAAAGATGCGATAATACATTGTTTATCAAAAACATATATAATTAATGAGTGGTCAAAATTGTATAATATGAATAGAATCTCACATAGAGAGAATAAATTGATATCAAGAGGTTGGTCAAATTATAATGATATAATATATCCTTATAGGAGTAATAAAATAGAGAATAGAAAAAAAAGAAAAATTAAAATTTATACTTTAGAATTTAAACCTGAGTATGATTATAAAATTTGGACTGAAGATGAATATTTAAATAGGGTGGCACCAAAAAATGATAAACGCCTTGGTTGGCCGTTTTAAAAAAATTAGAATATATTTTAATATATACAAATAAAATTCTTTAAAATGAGATATATTAAAGATATTAATGAATTGAATGAAGATTTATTCATGAATGAAAACAAACAAGAAATTGTGCATGAACTTGATATGTGGCATAAACCTTCTCCAGATGAAATGAAGAGATTAAATAAAATTTTACAAGGTTTTGAAAAAGTTGAGTTTACAGATTGGGATGGTAAAGAACATATTGTTAAGATTAAAGAATTTTATGTAGATCCAATCTATGAAGAAGACGAGGATGATAAAACCATAAAAATGACATATATCATTATGGATTCTGAAGGAAACCATTATCTAGTTGATAACTATAAACCAATATCTGGATTGTAAAAACAATTCTCTCTCATGTCTTATAATATGACTTTCAAAACCTGGCTAATAAATGTATGGTATTATTATGTTCGTTTTTACACATGTGTAAAAGTGAGGGATATACAATGTCAAAAAGAGTTAGGAGAATGATGGAATTGGATATTTTATTGAATAAATTGAATATTAATGGAATCAAGGAATTAGAAAAAAATATTAATACAAAATTTGTGGTTTTGAATTACTTAATTCAAAACCACAAAAATATTGGACGAAAGAAAAAATATTATTAGAATCAAATAATTGTGATACCTTAAAAGACTTTACAAAATTTGAAAATAAAGTATTATATAATATATGTATAAGACATAAATGGTTAAGTGATATTAAAAATTATAGAAATTGGAATTAATTTCTATAATTTTTAGTAGGTTTACGGCATTTATGAGACATGTTGTTTTTTTCACTTAATCCTCTGGTTAATTTTTGCTTTTTCTTTTTTAATACTACACCTTCTAACATTCCAACTTTTATAATTTCATTCCATCTTACTAAGAAATTATCATAAAAAGTTTTAACTCTAAAAATTTTATCTGTTATTTTATAAAGATATTCATTTTCATCTGTTGTACCAAAAATTTTATCTAATAATGAGACTCTGTCTTCAAATGTTGAACCTAAAAGATATTCACCGTTATAAACCAGAACATCAAAAATTACAAATTTGTGATTCCAAATTTTACCATCAAGTCCTGTTTGACTTTTATTCATATATTCTCCGACAAAAACATTCCAGTTATCTTCATTTCCACAATTAAGAACTTTTAAATCTTCGATTTTTAATTTAAAATTCGTAAGATTTTCATTTTTATGACGACCAAAATATCTGAATTCATCACCTTTAATGAAAATTAAACAGCAACTGCCATTCATTTTAACTTGAATGAAATGATCCTTTTCATATCCGTTAAGTCTATCTGGTGATATAATATACTCCGGTCTTGGCGGATAAATATAACGAAAAGTAGAATATGGTTGATATATCATAAATTAAGATTTTGCGATTTGTTCTGCTTCAAAGATGTGAATAAGTTCCGTGTGTGTTATAGATACTGAAATTGTATCAACCCGTTGTTTTCCTAAACATTGAGATACTTTGATAAAACGAGGATCAGCAAGATATGTAGTAATCTCAAGTTCAGGAAATTTAATTTTTAATACCTCTATGATAGAGATTATTTTTTCAGTTGTATATTTTTGTGTTTCAATCATAATGCAAAGATAAAAAAAATCAGTGAGATAAAAAAATAAACTAAAAATTTATATATAAAGATAAAAATATTATGAAAAATAAAATTATACCATTCTCTTTATTTGAAGGTTTTGATAATGGTGATATTGGAATTAAAGATAAAGAACCAACAATTGAATTTTTAAATAAATTATTATCTAATCATTTTGTGTTATTTATGAAAATATGGAATTTTCATTGGATAATAGTAAGTAAAAGATTTGGACCGCTTCATAGTTTTTTTAATGATTTGTATGATAAATTTTTTAATGATATTGATGGTATCGCAGAAAGAATAAGAATGATTGGTGGAAGACCTATAGGTACATTAGAAGGTTATTTAAAAGAAACTGAATTAAAAGAATATACAGATTCTTCTGTTCCTGATGATACAAAAATGATTAAAGAAATTTTAGAAAATTATGAAACTATCATTAAACAAATAAGGAAATTTTTAGAAGATGAAAAAATGGATAATGGAACCAGTAAATATTTAGAAGATTTAATTGAAGAACATGAAAAAGATGCTTGGATGTTAAGATCACACTTAGAGTAAAAAAGAAAGCCACCCTAAAGGTGGCTTTTCCATTCTATTATTTTTTGCTTTTTCGGCTTTCTATATATTATATTATTACATTTTTTATAATCTTAATTCGGGGGACTATGACATTTTAACATAATTCATCTATTTTACCAATCCATATCTAATTTTCATTTTTCCATTTCTAATTTTCATTTACCAATCCAGTTCTAATTCGGGGGTCCGTGACACCTTATTAGGTTAATACTAAAAATTAAGGATATATAATAGAGTTGATTATTTTAGAAATTATAAACAAAATTGTATCCTAAAACCATACCACATTCAGATTTGCTAATTGCCATGTCAGATGGTAGAAAAAGCATTTGTTGAATCTTTCTGATTTTATAGTTAAAGTTTTCATTTTATTCGGGCAAATTACAGGTATCGATTCGATCGGATTCATCAATAAAAACTACATTTACAGGTTTATCAAAATTTACATTGGGCTTAATCTTACTTGAAGATTCAAATCCAAAACCAGTCAACATCATTTCGTTCATTTTGTTTATTTTTAAAAGGTTTATACTATATCCGTTCAACAAGGCAAAGATACGGAAAATTTTTGAAATAAAAAATAATTTAGTAATTTTGAGTAACAATTAATTTATAATCGGGATTAAAACCTTTAATACCATGCATTCCACAAGACATAGTATATTTTGGCAATCTACCAACATAATATTTTTCACCACAAACAGAACAAGTTAAAGTATATTTTTTAATTTTTTCCATAACATCAACTCTATCATTCTTATATTTAGTGTCTTCACCAACTCTTTGACCATTCCCGCCAAGTTCAATACATTTCCTTTTCCAAACATTATCATGATGATGTCCTGGTGTTAAAGCGTGCGCAATTTCGTGAATAATTGTATCTATAACGCCTTGTTCAGTACATTCGGGAATAAGAAAATATGAAAGTTGAATTTCTTTTTTGGTATAAGAACAAACTCCGAACGAACTTTTACGTCTATTAGTTGTGATTCTCCATCCTCTTAATTCATTATGTTTTCCAAGTAAATTCTTTGCTAAAGTAACTGCTTGATTGATTGTCATAATATATATTTTAAGAAATATATCGTTTCAACAATACAAAAGTACGGATATTTTTTAAATTAAAAAAATTAGACAACAACTTTAGTTAATCGTAGTTCACAATATATATATGAAATTTGAAAAATTCAAACCATCCCCAAGGCGGTAAAACATTATAGAATTCCTTATCTGATTCGTTTACTATTTTTATATCAACTTCAATCATAAGTTGTTTTTTTGGAAATCCTTGTTTAATTCTATCCATAAATCTATTTAAATCATCTATACTGGTTATCTTTACAATCAAATAATCAACATTTTCTGTTTCAGAAAAATAAAGATTTTGATCAAAATAAAGTTCTCTTAAAATTCTTTTGTCTTCATAAGTAGATGTAGGTGAAAAATATTCAATAGAACATTTATTTTTTTCTATATTTAATCTGGAGAGATAAAATGGTGTAGTTTGATAATAAATATTGTCATAATATTTATTTATAGAATTAAGATTTGTTCTATCTATTCTTGAATCTGAATCTTTTTTCATATTGTCAAATTCGCCTGCTAGATCAGCACCATATGTTTCTAAATGAGAAATTGATTTTTCTCTAAAAGCATATGTGTGTAGTGTTCTAGGAAGGTATAAAATTTTACCTTTTTCTTCATTCACTAACATTTTAATATAATCTTCGCCACAAAATTGCCATTTGCAATTAGGTTCGAAAGTTGAAATATTATTTCTCCATGCTCTACAGTCACCCCAGTTATACTCAAAGTTTTGATCCAACATGGCTTCGTATAAATGCCTATTTTCTTTATAATGAATATGACGATAAGATCGTAATTGGCCTTTTATAGAATCATTTTTTATAATTGAATTTGTTGATATTAATTGAACTTCTGGAAATTTATTAAAATTATAATTATAAACTTCAAGAAGTTTAGGATGCATTACATCATCAGAATCCATTACCATCATTATATCACCCGAAGCATATTCAAAAGGTGGTGAAAAATAAAATTCTTTTTTTGTTGTTGTTTGAATTTTTTTAATTTTAGAATTTTTTCCTAATTCAATTAATTTTTTTTCAACATCAGGATTTTCACTGAAATCATTAACAACAATCCACTCCCAATCAGTATAGGTTTGTGATAACACACTTTCAACCAATTCATCAAACGTGTCCATATAGTTATAAAATGCAGTAAAAATAGTAAATTTCATATTTTTCTTTTTTTATTATATATATAAAAAATATTAATGTTTAATTCAATTTATATGATTGTAAATCAATTACTTATATAATAAAAAATAGAATAAACTTTGTTAAAAAATAGAATATATATAGCACAAAAAACAAATAAAAAATAAAAGGAGGATAAAAGTAAATTAAAATGAAAATAGAACCAGACGCTTGTGGTTTCGACTGGGAAGATTGGCATAAACAACTTGCTAATTCAGTCACAACAATAGAAGAATTGAAAAAAATAAATTTAGAAGAAGATCAAATAATAGATCTACCGAACCTACCGATTAAAATCACACCGTATTATTTAAAATTAATAAAAGACAACCCAATATTAAAAAGAACTGTTATTCCATCAGAAAAAGAATTTATAATATCTGATTATGAGAATAGTGATCCCTTATCCGAAGAGCAATATAAGAAAACGGCTTGTATAATTCATAAATATCCGAATAGAGTATTGTTTACCGTAACTAAACAGTGTGCCAGTTATTGTAGGTATTGTACAAGATCTCGTATGGTTGGAAATGATAAAAATTTTAATAAAAAAGATTGGGAAGATGCTTTTGAATATATAAAGAATAATGATATAAAAGATGTTTTACTTAGTGGTGGTGATGGTTTAATGCTCACTAATTCACAATTAGAATTTTTATTAAATAAAATAACAGAAATTCCAAATGTAGATATAGTTAGAATTGGCACTAAGATGCCAATTGTTTTGCCATTTAGAGTTGATTCAGGTTTAATTGAAATCTTAAAAAGATATAATGAAATAAAATCAATATACATTAATCTTCATGTGACACATCCAGCTGAAATAACAAAAGAATTTATAGAAGCTTGTAAAAAATTATCAATAGATGGTGGATGTATTCTTGGTTCACAAACAGTTATTCTTAAAGGAATTAATGATGATTCAAATATACTAAAAGAATTGTTTCACAAATTGCTAAAGAACAGAGTTCGTCCATATTACGCATATCAAATGGATAAGATATCTGGTGGCTCTCATTTTAGAGTGGACATAGAAAAATTTATTAATCTTCAAAAGGAATTGATATCCTACAATTCTGGACTGGAAGTACCTGATTTTATTTTAGATTCTGAAATCGGTAAGATTCCTTTAAGGATAGATTTTGTTGTAAGAGATAATGGAAAATATATTTTGAATAGTTTTGAAAAGAATAAATCAATTGAATATTAATAACCAAAAAAAGGAAAGCCAACATATTTTGTTGTTGACTTTCCTGCTCCCTGCTACTTTAATAAATTATTTACTATCGTGTTTCTTTCAGCATCAGAACCGGGTTGATATCTGAGATAAGTCCTTCAACATCACCTTTACCAAGTGTGAAAGCTTCGTTGATTGCATCTGACTTGATATTGTAAGTCACCTTGTTGGTGAAGAGTTCTTCTTTTTCTTCATCGGTCATAAAATCGTTGGCATCACCAAGAATGAGTTCTTCAAGTTTTGCGGCGTATTTGGCGTACAGTTCAGGATTCATAATCAGATCAGATTTTTCTTCCACGAAGGTTTCGCCATACTTTTCACGAAGTTCGGTGGCACGGTCTTCGTCCATTGCTCCGGTGTACTTCTTCATTACGATGAACATAACATTATCACCAGTTTCACTCTGAACCTTCATAGATTCGGGATTGCGTTTCAGGTTGGTGTACATCTTTTTATATTCGTCAAGTGCGGTTGCCTTGATGTCACCTTCGATTGACTTCTGGTCTGCGGTGAGATTCTTAATCTCTTCCTTGATGGTTACGAACTTCTTCAGTTTCTCTGCGAAATCCTGACCTTTTACAATAGAAACAGGATGAGTGTCTTTTTTTACGGTTTCTTTCTTTGCTGCTACTACTTTCTTACCAAGTGCCATAATTTTTTTTATTTAATGAGGTTTATACTATATCGTTTCAACAGTACAAAGATACGGATCTTTAACTGAATAAAAAAATATTATGACATTTTATTTAACATTTTCTTTAGTTCTTTTTTATAGATTTTTAATTTTTCTTTATCTCCTTCATTTTTAAATTTACACAATTTACATATTTTGATTAATTCTTTCTTGGTGAGTTTAGTGTGTTTTGATGTTTTAGGACCAAAAAGTACAAGTTTTCTTACTATTTCTGAAAAAGTTTCAATAATTTTTTCTATTTTTGGTGAATCGTGATTATAATCTCTTTCTTCTACAAGTTTGAAAAGATAATTTTTTACATTATTATCAAGTTTACAAAATAAACAATATCTGAGATACTGAATAATGAATTCAACATCATCAGTATGAATAGTTTCTTCTGTGAAAGGTATACTCTTAAGAAAGAGTTTGTTATCATTGTAATTGTATTCTCTTACAGCAAAGTTATCAAAACAATAATAAACCTCACCATTTTCCTCATATGATTTATCATAAAACTTAGGAAAATTCAAGCTTTTCAAGATTTCATTAATTCGCTTCATATTTTTATTTTTAAATGTTTACAAAATTAAAATATTTTTCTGAAAATATAAAAAATTATTCATCTTCGTCATGACCTTTCATTTCAAAATTTCAATTTTCTAACAATAGGCAAATTTTATAATACTGAACAGATAAAAGGAACTAAATATTTAATCTGTAATGATTTAGGATTTTACACTTATTATATGAAAATAGAAAATTTCTTTTTAACTGAAAAAGAATATCGTAAACAAAAACTACAAAAAATAAATTTTTTATCTTAAATATTCTAATATAGATTCATTTGCAACAATGGAAATGTTATTTACACATACAACTTTCATTTCAATTTATTTTTACTTGATTTTTCTTATTTTTGTAAGTACATTTGAAGAAATTACTTTCGTGACTCATTTTACTATGTATTGATAACCTGTGCCAAATTTTAATAATGTGCGAATACCTGATGAACTAATATGTTCAAATTCTCTATCACAAAAGATGCTAATTGACTTGATATCAGGCATTAAATCCTGTAAATATTTATACTCAAGAAATTGAAGTCGTTTAAATTCTGATAATATTATATTAAGATTCATTTTGTAAATTATTGAGTTTTTGTAATTTATATTTTCTCAAAATCAAAATTCAAAAAATAGTGAAGATTATTTGTGATAAGATTCATTTGTTTTAAAACTCCAATCAGGGTTTGGTTTATATTTAGAATTTACAAAATAATCATAAATCGGTTTCCAATCGATATCGGGGTCGAAGCCCGATTTATCTTCCCAACAAGTATTCCAATATGGTTTTTGATAATAATAACCAAATGAACCTTTTGATTCTGAAATTTCAGGATTTTCATTTACATATTTAAAATGAATATCATCTTTTTTAAATATATCCATATAACTTTTTGTTTCTTCTGGATATGAAGATGTGAAAAGAAATAAAATCATATCAGGACGATTTTTTGTTAAATATTGTAATGTTTCTTTTGCATATGGATAATAGTTTATAGAAAATTCTTGTCCCTTATCAGTAGTTTTTCTATAATCTGGCTTCGATATAACACCATGAATATCGAAAGCGTGATATGTTTCATACCATTGTTTTTCTTCAGAATGCAAAAACATTTTTTTGATCCATTTTAATAAGGCTGGTTCATATAAAAATTCATCAATCATATTATTCATTGTCTTCGCTTTTTAAGGATAATTGACCAAGTTTTAACATTCTATCTAACAAGAAGATATCATTGTATTTTTTACCATCAGCATTTGTATTTGACGGTTTTCTATAATATTTAGAATATCTACTTTGTGTTGGATTAAGTACAGGTACATTGACAAATGATTCATCTTTGGAATAAAAACTTGAACCAGAGCATGTTACCTTAAATTTTTTACCTTGAACTATTTCTGTTTTCATTTGATAACCAACAGATACTGGTTGTTTATAAATATCATCAACAGGATCTGAAAGTTTGCAAGTTCTATAAAGAATATAATTTTGGGGTTTGAACTTCATTTGCCATACAATATAAAGTTCATCATTATTTTCCTCACAAATTCTTTTGGTTTCCATGAGTTTCTTGATAAGATTATCTGTCAAAGCAACTAAATAGAACCCTTTATCAGATTGCTTAGCCATTTTGATAAACTTTTTTTCTTTTGTATTAAATGTTAAAAATCTTTTCATAAATTTTTCCTTATTTCCATTAATGTTTTTCCTAAATTATTTTGTGATTTGTAATGTTGACAAGTATCACAAGTACAATTTCCCCATACATTGTCATGCCAGTAATTGGTTTCTTCTAAATATGCATCACCTGTAGCAAGTAATAGTTGTTTAAGTTCTTCATCTTTAAATTTTTCAATCAAGACTTCTCGCATCACATTGAATTTTATAGTATTCCAATCAAGTCTCATAGTAATCTTTTGACCTCTTTTCTTTGCGTCATTGGGTGTCGGTGACATTCTAACAAATTCATGATCTTCTTCATTTGTTGCTTTGAAAGCCTGATAAGCATGTTCAGAGGATTGATAAGTTTTGCCTTTATAAGTAAATTCTTTCACATGAAAATTACTTAAAAATCTGTATTCCTTGAAAAATCCCTCTATTGCTTTCATAAACTTTATATTACTATTTTTCTACAAAGTTAGAAAAAAATTTGATAATAAAAAATTATATATAGTTAGATGAAATATTTAGCCTTATATGAGAATTTTATAACTGATTTATTCAAGAAGAAAAATGTCCGACATATTGATTTTAGGCACAAACACAGTTTAGATCCAGAACCTGATGATACATATCTTCATGAAGTAAAAGATATTGTTAAAAGGAAAAAAGATAATGAACTTGGAATGATTTTCGCGAGAGGACAAGAAAGGTGTAAATAAATATTGGGTTGATTTTAATGATTTTCAAGAAAAATGGGTATCAAAACTGGATTGTTCATATACGGAAGATGAAATAGAAAAACCTACGACAGATGAAATAGAATTATATAATGATATGAAAAAATATAATGTTTAATATGAAAATAGAGAAATATACGGAATTTTTAAATGAAGCAATAACTAAAAAATTCTTTAAGAAAGGTAATCATTATAAAATGTCAAATATTCCAGATTTTGAAGGTCAACCTATGCCTGATATGTATTTTCATGTAAATTCTATTGGTCATGAAAAAGGTACAGATTATTTAGATGTTAGATTGTTTTTATTGGACGAAAAAAGTTTTGATGATACAGTATTTGTTATTAAATCATTTGATGAAAATAATATAAAAATTGAGGATCTTGGTGATATGACTGAAAAAGATGAAGATAACTATTATAATGGTATACCACCAGAAGACCTTTCAATTCCGAAACATTTTTCACCAGAAGAAAGAGGAGATGTAAAAAAATATAATTTATGAAGCATTTAACATTATATGGAAATTTTATAACTAATTTGTTTAAGAAAAAACATAAAGATACACCTTTGAATGATGAATCAGAAATTGATATAACAAAATTATTTGAATACTATGGTTATAGTTTATATGACAGAAGTGCGAAAAAAGACAAAGCAATGTTAAATATTTTTAAATATTTAGAATCAAAAATAAAGAATCAATATATAGAACTTTATGATAAAAATGATAATATAATTCAAAGTATGTTTTATGTATATAGGATTGAAATATCAAATGCTAATATTGATTCAAGATTACGAAGTTACAGGAAAAAAATATAATTTATGAAGCATTTAGAAACATTTGAATTTCATATAATAAACGAAAGTTTTGATTATGAATTGCTTATGGAAGATAAGAAATTTAGTATTTATAGAACTGTTCAAGATAAGATAATTAAAAAATTAGGATTGAATTTATATTTTGTTGGTACATTTCAAATGGGTGTAACTGTCTTATATCCTGTAATTGAAGCACTTGTAAAAAATTCAAATATACCGGCGATAGGACCAGAACAAATTGTATTATTAACAATATTTGCTATTGCTCAGATTCTTCATCTTGCAACTGAAGATGTTCAAAAAATTCAATCAGAATTAGAAAAAAATGATTTAACTTCACTTGTAGAAAAGGTTAAACAATCTTTATTGTCATTATATAAGATATTTAGTTTCGTATCGAGAAGTTTTGGAAAAATAGTGGATGTTTTTACTGATATGTTAGCGTATGTGGGTTTAGGTGTGCCAATATATATGGCAATAATAGAGATAATTTCTAAAGAAGGATTAAATTTAGATACATTGCCACAAAAAGTACTGATATTTGGTGTAGGAGCAGGAGCATTTGCCTTTAAAAGTTTGATTGAAGTTATTGTAAATATATTAAAAAATAAATTTAAAAAACAAATTTAATTCTTTTTCATATACTAAAGAAAAATAACACTCGTGGTCACTCCAACTGAGGATGGAATTTCTCAATTCATTTCAAAAGATTTCCAATATCTTACACAGCAAAATAAAATTCAATACAAAGGCATAAATTTAAAATGCACTTATCTCATTAATATTATACATGAATTATTAGTAAAATATTATTTCAGCAATAATCTAGAAATAAAATTTAATTTATCATCTACAATTCTTCGTAAAAAATACGGAGAATATTATAATTATTATATAAATTATTTATGTGAAAATGGGTTTATGAGTTTAGTTTCAAAATATTATGTCGGCAAAAAAACAAATTCATATAAGCTTGATACTAAGTATGTTTACGATGTTGTACGATGGAAAAGTTATGATAAATTTATATTAAAAAAATGTAAAAATAGATATGAAACATCTATAACTGAAATGACTCAAAATCTGATTTGCATCGATGTGAAAAAAAGACTGGTGGAATCATTAAATAAAATTCAAATAGATTATGAAGGTGCTATGAATTTTTTAACTACATTAAAAAATAATGATCTAATAGAAGATTCGAAATATTTTTCTAATTTATTATCTGTTGATAATATAAGTTTAAATAATATCTATTTTAATTTTGATGATTTCGGTAGATTTCACACAAATTATACGATTCTTAAAAAAGAAATAAGAAATTCATATTTAACAATTAACAATGAAATCCTAACCGAAATTGATATAAAAAATTCACAACCACTTTTTTTTGCAGCATTATTGAAGGAAGAATTAACAATCATAAATAAAGACACACAAAAATATTTTGATCTTGTGAAAGCCGGACTTCTTTATGATGATATTGTCGAAAATTCAGATGTAGAAACTAGGAATGATGCTAAAGAATTAATTTATAAAGTTTTATTTGGTAGAAATAGAGAAACTAAAAAAGAAAATAAAATTTTTAAAAAACTCTATCCATCAATATATGAATATATTCTGGAATTTAAAGATTTAAGAGATAATTATAAAGAATTGTCGCATGAATTACAAAAAATGGAAAGTCAATTTATTTATAATAAAGTCATTAAGGAGATATATGACACTTATCCAAACATTGTTTTATTTACTATTCATGATTCTATTATGTTTCCTATGTCTTATAAAGAAAAAATAGAAACAATATTCAATAAACACTTTCAAGATTTGATAAAAAATATTTGAAAATAAAAATTAATATATAAAATAAAATTCAAATATTTGAAGACTTATTTTAATTTTCTTAATGAAAACTCTGAGACATCAGACACTTTACACGAAAGAATAAGAAAGATTTTAAGAACTTATGGAACAATACCCATCACTAAGGATAATGCAACTGAAATCATTCAAAGAATTGTAGGTAGTGAAGTTAAATATAAAACTGATTTACAACATCCAACACATTTCAATCGCCCAATAATAGGTCAGGATTCAGATTTTGGTTTAATGAAGCCTTCTAATAAAATTAGAATGTATGATTATTTGAGTAGTTTAATTAAAACTAAAACTATAAGGGGTGATAGTTTCGAAGGTTTAATTGCAGGATTATATAATGGTATAACTGCACAAAAGAAAGATAAAAATTCTTCAAGTAAATGGGACGTTGAATTATCAGACGGTAAAAAAATCAGTGTTAAATTTTTAGATAGTAGTACCGAAAGACCTGTTTTAGGCAATATAAAATCAGTTATTGATAAAATGTATCCTACACTTAAAAATTTACCTCTTAATGAGGTTTTAGCAAAAATTGGAAATAATCAAGCAAGGAAGATGTTGAATGTCGCATTTGGTGATGTAACACATTTTTTATTCGCATATCCAGAAGGATTGAATATCAAATGTTTATTATTCGAAAGAGCTAGTTTAATTTTCAGATATATTGAAAAATCAGATGTTAGATATGCACCAAAACAAAAGGGTTCATATCAAATAAGAATTAATTTTAATAATTTACTTCCACCTAGAAAAACTGATTTATCATGGACTCTTTATGCACCTAAACCAACAGAAGAAGATTTTAAATATTTAGAAATGAGCAATATTGATAAATCAAAGAAATTATTTGGCAGTGATTCTTATAGAATCAGAGGTTCTATATTAAATGCGATTCTGAAATATGGTGAATTTGTAAATATGAGAGATCCTTTTGATGATGAAGGAACAAAAGATTATTTTGTTTTTGATTATGAAAAATATAAAGAAGAAAGAGGACATTAATTTTCAAATTGTAATTTTAGTCTGCTTAATTTATATTTTCTCATTGCAACTTTGACATCATAATTTTCAAAAAAGTGTTGTTTAAAATTATTTCCGGGGTTAGCAACTTCTACATGAATCACATAACCTTCTTTATCTACAATTTGATACAATTCTAATTTTTTTAAAAAAGTTTTTTCTATAATAATTTCTTCAAAGGGATGGTTTAAATCATCAAGTTTTTTCTCTATAGGCACAAACCATATACCAGCAAAATAACTCATATTATTTGGATAGAATTTTCCATTTATTATGATTCCGTATTCAAAAGAAATATTAAAATTTTTGTTTTGTATTAATTTTTTATATGCTGAAAAGAAAACTTGAAAATTAGGTTGATAATTATATGTACAATAAACTATAGTGCTATCATCATTTATATCATAGAATTTCAGATATTTAAGATCAAATCCTATTTCTTTAAATTTATTTAATAGTTCACTATAAGTAATAGGTGCAAATTTATCTTGTTTGATTTTTGATATCAAAAAACTGTAATCAAAAGGAATATCATTCCAGAATGGTTGATATTTGAAATTGATATGTATGGTATCGTGGTACATTATTCTTCCTCAGGTTTAATTCTAAATTCTTCATCACAAAGTTCTGATGTTCCATCAAATATACCATCAGTATTAATTAAATCAATCCATTTTTCATATTCAGAAAACATATTCAAACAATTAATTTTAATTTGTATGATTTTTCCATTTTTATGTGCCTCTTCAAGTTCTTTAAGATTCTTTTTTTCAAACATATAAATTATTTTATGATGTAATTAAAAATGCTAATATATTGCCAACTATAACCACAAATGCCGCGATTCTAACATAATCACATATTGTTGCTATTGACATTTGAAATTTCCATAGAGTTGGTGATATTTCATTCCATTTCATTGATAAATTCATCCATTCCATCATCATTCTTATACCACGAGGATGTACCATCCACAACAAGAAAGTTTTCATATTTAATTCATTTTAAGAGTTTTACAAAAGTGTTATCAATCAATTTTTTAGAAGATTTATCCCATTCAACAAAGAAATCGTTTTTTTCAAATGCCTTAACTTTATCAATAAAATTTTTATCTTCAGGAATACGGACATAATCAGATACAATAGAATCGTTGCAAACCTTAGCATATTTTTTCATATCTTCCTTATATTTGTTTTTAAGGTCAGAATAGAGGTCAAGTAAATTATCAGTATCTAATGCAGGATTATTCTTCTGAAGTTCATCATAAACTGGTTCAAAGGGTTTTACAACTGCTCTACGATTGTAATAGAGTACGAGTTCGAAATCTTCAATATATTCTGTCATATTTTTTCATTTATCGTTAATGCAAAAGTACGAAAAATTATTGGAATAAAAAAATTATTGGGATCTTTGATAAAGCCAAATTTGATGATCTAATAATCTTGGATTGATATTACCTATCATTTCACAAACTTGTATTATCATCTCTCATCTCTCTGATCTTGTATTTATCTGGTGAATAACCAATTGCGTCTATCATGAATCTAATCATCATTCTATCAACCTTAACAAAAGTTTCATCACCAGCCAGCATGAAAAAATAATCTAATGAAATACCAGTTGTTTGCCCTGGTATTTTTCTAATTTCACTTTCAAGTTCTTCATTACCAATAAATTGTTGCAAATCTTGAAAATAATTTATGCCAAAATTATTTAATGTTTTAGCAAAAAGGTAGACTGCTTCTGCTTTTGTGACGGCTTTTGCACCATGTGTTGCAGTTCTACATCTATTTTGATAAACTTTAATCGCCATTTGTTGGGGAGTTTCTTCTTCTGTTCTTTGTATTAAGTCTTCTAAAGAATCTTGTTCACTAATTGAGGGATAATTATCTGAATCTCTAAATAGCTTCAAATCATAATATTCATTATATCTTTCTACTGCTTTTCTAGTTTGCTCATAACTTATTCCAATTGAGAATACTGCATCAATAACACAACTTGTAATGCTTTGATAATAATATTCCTTACCTAATTCAGCATTTTTAAGTTTTAAATTTTTCATACAAAAATGATATAATTTGGTTATATCGTTTTGATTTTCAAATAGTTTAATGTATTTCATAAGTTATATTTTTTAATATCTGAATATGTATCAGGATTTTTTAAGAATATTAAAAGATCCTTGAATTGCTTATGTGTTAATCCAACTTCTAAACTTTCATTATAATCCTTGTTTGGATAATATAATATAATCATTTTATATTTAGGATTGTCTAATAATTCGTATGATGTTACCCAAGAAGATTGATTATCGACGAGATTATCATCATAACCAAAATCTCTAATAATTTCAGGATTTAGAATTAAATATTTAATTAATAATAGCAATAATTCATTTTCTTCTGTATGAATATATTTTTTCATCGCAGCAATTTTATCAAATTTTGCCTGTGTCCAAGTTTCATTTTCTATGCTTTCTTTAAATTTACTAATTTTCATTTATAAATTATATTTTTTTACAATTTTACCAAAATCAGGGCTCGAAAAATTACATTCAAAATCATCTGTTAAATCCCATAACATCATAAATGCTTCTAAATATTGATTCTGTTTATTTGTTAATTTATCTGAATATTGATCTTCTGCTGAAAGTTGTTCTAATCCTTCTGCGTCACACCATAATTGGTATGATGCTGATAAATAATCTATCATACTTCTATCATAACCAAGTTCTTTGTAATATGGAATTTCTGACGATTCGTTAAATCTTTTAATCTTCATGAACCACAATTGTTTTCTTTGACGGACTTTATAAATTATATTTATATGCTTCTATTTTTGCTTCATAATCTTCAATTTCATCAGGTGCCATATTAATATATCCCATAAATTGAAAGCCACGTGATATCATCTCTTGATATGACCGTGACCAATACCATTGTGTCTTTCCTTTTTCGAGTAAATTTGTTCTTGTTTTAAAAGAACAAACAAGTATAAATTCTTCTTCTTGGAAGTAACTGTCTAACTGGATTTGTTTAATTTTATCGTCGTTACAAATAGATCCAATTATATCAACACAATCGTTATATCTATCATCAGTTGGTACCACCCAATATTGTTTTTGAAAAATTTCAAATCTTTCAAATTGTTGTAAGTATTTCATAGGTTATATTTTTTAATATCTTTTCTTCTCTGTTTTACATCATTAAGAATTTTTCTACCTTCACCTGTCGGATCACCTCTCCTTTTATATTTATTAATTAATTCTGCTAACCAAGGTTCAATATTAGAACCTTTACCTTCCACATCTTCTCTAATTTCTTTTGGAAGCCAAATATGATAAAGGATAGCATCATGTTGAAGTCTTGCTCTCATTTGCAACATTTGCATAGCATTAACACTTTGTTTATCTCCTGTTATTCTAACCATATTTTCAATGGCTATAGTTTTTTTATATAGACCATTTTCGGCTTCTTCAAATTTTTCACTTGCTAGAAATATATAAAAATCATGAGTTTCATTATCAGGATTTTCGGCTAATAGATCAGCCAATAATTCATCTTCGTCTTCTTCTTTTGTTTCAAATTTTTTAATATGTTTCATAAGTTATATTTATTTATATTTTTGTAGATATCCATATCGTTCATATAATCAACAAGTTCATTAATTTGATCTGTTGTAAGAAAAACTTCATCACTCTCATCCCCGTCATCCCATCTAAGTTTAACCTCTATTTTTCCCTTGATGCCGGTGTTTTGAATTTTATATACATCAAATAAATTTTCTGAACCAAAATCTTTGCCATATATTTCTATGATTGCTTTTAAATTAGTTGGTAATAATTCCTTATTGTATATTAAAAATTCTTCCATTCTTCTATGTAGATATTGTTCTTTGATATACATATCATCTCTTTCTATAAGAAAGTTTAATACTTTATCCTTAGACCAGTCTGTTTTTTGTGCGGTCTCATTAAATTTTCTGATTTTCATAAATTATATTTATTTGCGTCTTTGTGTATTAAATATTCTGCATATTCATCAGGAAATAATTCTTTGATCATTTCTTTATATTTTGGAGTAAGCCTTGTAAAAAAATCTGGAGCATTAAGTCTATTTATGGTTGAACGATTTTTACCTTTATAAGATATTTCACGACTTATATTTGTATTCCAATTTGCACCGGCTTTAATTAATTGCTCAATTGTTTTTATATTTGGTGACATTGCACATTGCGTTAATGCTGTTTCACCATCATTATTCTCCGAATTAATATCAGCACCAGCATTTATAAATTCTCCAATTAATCGGTGTTTATTATTAAATGCAGCAATCATTAAAGGTGTATCACCATCTTGATTTCTTATATTTAAATCACCTCCAAATTGAATATATTTTAAGACACCTTTTGTGTCTCCTCCACGGACTAATGCAAATATATCTAAATCTATTTTCTTTTCAAATGTTTTAATATATTTCATTTTATCATTCTGTTTTTTAATTCTTTTTTAATTAAGTCCTCTACAAATTTAGATTTATTGCCGATTCTCAAATTTATTAAATGTTCTTTTAACATTGCTTCCACTTCGGAATCAACGGTTATTGTAATTTTCTTCTTCATAATGATATATTTTCTATGTTATATATTAAAATTTAATTAATGATTTTTATTTTTGACTTTTTTTGACTTTTTTATATTTATATATAGAATAAAACCAAATATGAGACGAAAAACAAAAACAGAATTATCTATATCATTAGATGATAGCATCATTAAAATTTTGAATGAAGAATTTGAAAATCGTTCAAAATTTATTGAATATTGTATTATAAAAGAATTAGAAAACAATGATGTATTTAGAAAAAGAATTGAAAAATCAATTATATTTTAATGAAAAGACAATCAACAGAATATTTTATTGAAAAAGCAATACAAAAACACGGGAATAAATATGATTACTCACTATTCGATTATAAAAATAACAGAACAAAAGTAAAAATAATATGTCCTACTCATGGTATGTTTGAACAGGATCCAAGTTCTCATTTGAACGGTAATAATTGTAAATTGTGTTATTTAATTTCAAAAAATTCAACTACAGAAGAATTTATAAAAAAAGCAAAAAAAATACATGAGGATAGATATGACTATTCATTAGTTGATTATATAAACGCAAAAACGAAAATTAAAATAATTTGTTCTGAACACGGTATTTTTGAACAAGAGCCTAGACTGCATTTATCCGGTCAAAATTGTCCAAGATGTAATATTATAACAAGTGAAAAATTTATTAAAAATGCAAAAATTGTTCGAGGTAATAGATATGATTATTCACTAGTCGAGTATAAAAATAATAGCACAAAAATTAAAATAGTTTGTAATATACATGGTATTTTTGAACAAACACCAGCAAACCACATAACTTGTAAACATGATTGTCCAAAATGTTCATGTTTATTATCAAATACAAAAGATTTTATAACAAAATCAAATATTATTCACGAAAATAAATATGATTATTCTTTAGTTGATTATAAAAATAATAGGACAAAAGTTAAAATAACATGCTTAAAACATGGTGTTTTCGAGCAACTTCCAAGTTCTCATTTAAATAAGCAAGGATGTCCCATATGTAATGAATCTAAAGGTGAAAATATGATAAAAAAATATTTTAAAGATAATAATATTAAATATAATAGTCAAAAAACTTTTGATGGTTGTAATTATAAATATCCATTACGGTTTGATTTTTACTTAATAGAACATAATATATGTGTTGAATATGATGGCATGCAACACTTTAAACCTATTGATTATTTTGGTGGTATAGACACATTTAATTATATTTTATTAAAAGATAAAATAAAAAATGAGTATTGTAAAAAAAATAATATAAAATTGATAAGAATAAAATATGATGATAATATTATAGAAAAACTTATAAATCAATTAGTTTTTTCGTATATAGAAAAACCATAAAACTTGTCATAATTTTCTCTCTTGACCATTTCTCAATCATTACAGGTATATTTAAGTATTCATTATATTTATTTGAATATTCAGTTTCATAGTCAAGTAAAAAGGTATTAAAGATTGTCAAAGAATCAGCCTTAACTATTTTATTATAAAGTTTGAATGGATCTTTTTCTTTCTGTTTGTTTTTGAATTCATCAACTTCTTTCGCTCTATCAACATTTATAAATAATATATTACGAATTTGTTCATCGGTTAAATTTTTCTTTACATTTTTTAGATGATTTACAATTATATCTGTAATAACACTTGCTTTTTTACCATACATCATTTTAACAATTCTAGTAAAACTTTCAGCAAATTCTTTTTTGAATTCATTTGTAATCCTTTGAAATTTAGATTCTTCCGCCCTAATTTTTCTTGTACCTGAGAATTCGTGTAGCCAATTCCCAGAAATTAATTCATATATTTTACAACCTTTTTCAATCTTTTTTGTTATGTTAGTAATTGTATCTTTCACTCTTTCGATTCTTTGCCATTGTTCATTTCCAAAATCATCTTTTTCAGTAATAAAATAACTTTCAATGTAAAATTCTTTTTCATATGAAAAAATAATAAATAATTTTTCTTTACAAATAGAAATTAAGAGAGTATTCTTAGGTTTATGTAATGCTGTTGTAATATCTTTTTTATATTTCAAAAATTTCCAATCAGCATCATCTGAAACAGCATAATTTCTTTGAATGCTTTGCATAACAGAGTAAGGTACACCAATACCTATCAGAGATGTTTTTTCAAAAAGTTTATATGATAACAAAAATTTCATCTCAATATATATAAAAAATAAAGATGAATTTTTAATATATAAAAAAATAAATTTTTATATGGCAAGTTTAGAGGAAATTGCTAAAAAAATAGAACAACAAAGACTTCAAAAATTGGAAGAAGAAAGAATTTTGGAGTATAAAAAATATGAAGAATTAGAAAAACAACGATTGTTCATGATGCAAGAAATGAACTATTATCAGAGTTTGCACGAAAGAATAGCAGTATCTACTTCAGTTTCTTCAGCTTCAGCCGGAGGAAATAAAATACCTACATATTTTACCATTGATGTTACACCACAATCAGATGGTGATAATATAAGTTTCTATATATTATCACCTTCTGCCGTTACATATGATTGGGGAGATGGGACAATAGATGATAATGATAATCATACATATACCACCGCTGGATCATATCAAATAAAAATTTCACCTATAAATATAACAGAACTTCAAATTGTTTCTATGTCTGATGGTATATATAGTGGACCTAAATTTAGTGAATTTCTAAATTTAACCAAATTAGTTGCTTTATGGATATTGACTGTAGGTTCAACAATAGAAAATGGTGCTCTAGATAATTGTAAAAAATTAGAAATGTTAGCTTTCAAATTTGGAGGACCATCACAACTTAAAAAATCTATGTTTAATAATTTGACATCATTAACAGATTTTGGTATCATTTATGGAAATACAATAAATTCATTTGAATCTGGAATATTTGAAGGAACAAGTATAGAAAACATATATATTTATGGTACGCCATTCACTAGTACGACATTAGTTGATCAATTTTTAATTGATTTAAATAATTCTATATTACCAAATTTAAAATATATAACCACATACACACATAGAACAACAAATAGTGATGTTGCTGTTAGTGGATTAACAGAAAAGGGCGTAGAAGTTGATATTGTTGTTGATCTATCACCATTATTAATAACGGCATATAGCGACATGGATTTTAATTTTAATGCAACATTAGCATATTCATCACAAGGAAATGTGATGCATGTAGATTGGGGTGATGGTACATCAGAAGATTATAATAATGATTCAAAGAAAAAAGGAGGATGGGCTTATTTTACAAGTCATTCTTATGCTACTGGAGGAACATATAATATTACAATAAATACACCATCAGAGGACGCTTTATATTTTTATATAGATGGACGCTACATATCAAATATAACATTTCCATCTTTGACAAGCCTTGAAACTTTATATCTAGAAAATTTACAAATATCAGATATTAATCTTTCACCGTTAACAGGATTATTATATTTATATCTTGATGATGGAAATTTCACAAGAATACCAAATTTAAGCAATTTGTCTAAATTAAAAGAATTGAATATGAGTGCAAATCCATTATCAGGTACATTATCTTTTAGTGGATTGAGTAATTTACAATATCTTGATATTAGTAATAGTCAAATAACTTCTTTGGATGGTAGTGATTTTAGTGATCTAATAAATTTACTACAATTAAATATAAATTCAAATAGGATATCAAATATACCAACTGGAATATTTAGTCATTTAAGTTCTTTAACTTATTTAGATTTTGAATATAATTCTATAACAAATTTACAATCTAATGTGTTTTCTGGTCTCACATCTCTTACAGATATCGTAGGTGATAATAATATTATATCAAATATTGAAATTGGAGCATTTAATGGATTAAATAGTATAGAAAATATAAATTTAGCAAACAATCAATTATCCGGATTAACATATGGTATATTTAGTGGTTTAACTAATTTTTCTGGAATGTTATATTTAGTGAATAATTATATATCAAGTCTACCAGATGATATATTTGAGGATCTAATATCATTAAAATATTTATATTTAAATAATAATAGAATAAGTTCTTTGCAAAATGGTTTATTTGATGGATTGAATGATTTGATAGATTTAGCTTTCGATAATAACCAAATAGTAACTTTACCAAATTTTAATAAGATGTCATCCTTAATAAATATTAATTTTCAACAAAATTTGATAACTGGCATAACATCTAATACGTTCACTAATATCTCATCAGCCATTCATATTGCTTTGACAAATAATAATATATCCTTTATTGATACCAACTCTTTTATAAATAATACAGGATTAACAACTTTAGATTTAAGTAGGAATAAATTAACATCGTCCGGATTGGTTGACGGATCTTTCTATGGTTTAAATAATTTAGAATATTTGTATTTATATTATAATAATTTACAAGGCATAGATCCAATGGTGTTTCAAGGAGTTAATGCACAATCTAATATAAATTTATATAGTTGTTATTTAACTACTACAGATGTAGATAATCTTCTTATAAGATTTAACAACACTGGTCGAAATCATTGTACATTAGATTTTCATGATGAATCTAGAACACATGATAGTGATGATGCTATAAACAATTTAGTAACAACCTGGTCTTGTACTGTTTATTGTAACATTGGTTAAAAAATAAAATATAAACATGAATTTAAAAAGATATTTCAAAGTAGGTAATAAATTACTCTGTTTTATACCAAGAACAGCGAGTACCTCTTTATTGACTTTAATACAAGAAAAATATTATCCTTTTTTAACAAAAATAGATAATGTGACTCTTCATTTTAAAATACCGTCAATAGTAGATGACAATAAGAGTGAATTATTAGCTGTTATTAGAGAACCTATAGATAGATTTTTATCTGGTTGTGCAAGAAAAAAATGGAGTGTATCTCAAGGTATAGAAGAACTTAAAAAAGATAATGTTGATTTACATATTAGACCTCAATATACTTATTTAAGTGAAGGTAGACCAACTAAACTTTATAAATTTCCAGATCAAATTGATGAATTAGTAGCATATCTAGGACTACCAACACCCGTACCAAAGAAAAATGTAAGTAAATCTAAACCAATACCAACTACCAATGAATTAATATGGTTGAAAGAGTATTATAAAAAAGACACAGAATTATATGAAAACATTATATAAAGATAATAACTTAGAAATAGTGATACCAGAAAATTACGAAGATAATTTAAAAATAAATCATGGATGGTGTACTAATATTAAACACATGTATGATTTTCATACTAAAAAATTAAATCAAACTCTTTTTAGAATAATCTATGTAGATGGTTATATTTTATCTATTGGTGTAAATAAAAATGATTTAACAAATGGACATTGGATTGATAATGTAAAAGATGATAAAAATAGACCTACATTTTTAGAAATTAAATTTTTAAATAGTGATATTTTCAATTATGAAAAAATAAAAGAAATAGCGGATTTAAAAAATAATAATAATTTATTAAATCTTGCAAATAGAGTATCTAAATTATCAGACAAAGCAAAGAATTCAATTTTAAAAGAATTAAAATGAAAAGACAAAAAATCAGTTTTTTTATTTAATATATAGAAATAAAGGAAACAAAAAATAATTCAGAAACAATGAAATGGAGAAAATTTATGCATAATTGCTTTGCTGCAAATAATGAAGCTTGGTCAGGTGTGACTAGTATGAGCGGTTTGACTAGTGATTTATATTATCATTATTCTAAACTTAGCGCACATTGGAAATTATCTGGTGAAACATTAGCAACAGCTTCTAAACCAATATTTACAGATTCTGATACAACTTCAATTGTTGTTACTCCTGCTACTACTTATCAATATTCAGGACTCACTAGACAACTTGTAGTTGTTAATCAAGACGCAGTTGACGTAATTACTGAATGTTTATTCGATAGTGGTGATTCTACAGTGTGTACCGTAAACACAGCAGGTCTTGTGACTATTGTTTATACTGGAACAACAATTATTACAGTAACTCATAATGATGGACCTACTGGTACTACAACTGTTATTGGTTACTGGCCTGGTCCAGTTACAATTACACCGCTTACTGCAACTGGTATAACTGGAACAACATTACAATTCACATTAACTAGTGCAACTGGTAAAAATCTCACTACGTTAGCATCTTGGTCTAGTAGTACATCTGGTGTAACTATTGGTGCAGCTACTGGTTTAGCAACTATTGCAGCACATGCAGGTTCAACTGCAAATATTACAGCAACTTATGGAACTTTAACTGGTACTCCTTATGCACCTGTAAGAACTTTAACAATAACTGGTTCTTAACGGTTTACTTTAAAATAAAAAAAGACCATTTTTCATGGTCTTTTTTTATTTTAAAGAACTAGATTATTCATCAATCTCAAAAAAATCAGATGCATCATCTTTCTCACCGAATGTTGATTCATTATCTGATTCATTTGAATCAGATAAAGTGTTATCCGAAGATGCCCTATTAATTTGTCTTTCGGACATATTAATATCATTTCCAACAAGAACTTCAAGTACTTGTGTGACTTTGTACTTATCTTCTGCTGTCCATTCTTTTGCAATATGATCTTCTAGATTTACAGTGCGTTCCATTAAGAAACTTGTGATTTTCTCCTTAACTTTAGGATTTGTGATTTTATTTTTTCCGGTTTTTTCATCTACTTCAACAGGTGCTTTTTTACCCTGAATTTTAATAGGTGAAGCTGTTAAGAAAAGGCTTGAATCATAGTTTGGAAATTCACCAAGTTGTTTAATAACGAGATTAAAATCCTTCCCGTTTGCAAGATCAAAGATATTACATGCTGATTTATCTGCATTTATACCATCTTTTTCATTTTTGATCTTTTCTTTGATTTTGTAACCATAAGGATAAATCATAATTTTGCCTTCTAAATCACGATTCTGTTCATCTTCCATAACGAGAATATATGAGTAATATTTAGTGCTGCGTCCAATTAATTCTGCCTTTTCAACATCGGATGCATTTTTTGAGTTTTTTAATTTCCAATACATTGTGCAAAGATCACATTTATCAACAAAATTCTTCATACAATCGTAGTATCCCATCAATTCAGGATGGTTCTTAAAATCGACATAGTGTTGATGTTTTTCAATAGCTGATTGTAATACTTTTCCTTCTTTGGATAAATTAGGTAAAAATCTGATTGTAGCTGTATAACCTTTTTTCTTGTCGGTTATTTTTGGACGGTAGATACCATCAAGGCTACTGCCTTTTTTTTCTAGAAAATCTAGTGTTTCACTTTTTGCGTCGATACTATCAAAAATATCAACATTTTCAATTTCTTTCATTGCCTTTAATTATTTTTTTAAGCCTTTTTGCCTATAAAACATTCTAAAACCTTAACGCCTTAAAATATTCAGTAAATTATATATGAAAATATGTAGAAAGTTTTAATTTTTAATTATTCTAAATAAATTTATTTAGAGTTAAAAATCAGAAAATTAGAAAAAAATGATATTTTTTTATTTATAGAGTCCGTCAAAGAAAACAACTACATCTTTAGTGTAGTTTGATGAATTTGACATTTAAATTGGTAAAAAGTCATTATTTTTTAATTATATATACATTTAACTAGAAATAGTTTTAAATA
>TBL_comb47_HYPODRAFT_10000446_pt1 | contig 54826 bp, 57 predicted proteins | sample TroBogypolimnion_40_FD_10682 | JGI IMG/M metagenome (IMG submission 10682)
GCTGCGCCCCCTGGACAAACCCCTGATCCCTTACACCAAGGAAGCCTTGGCCGCACAGGCAGCGTTTGACGCCGCCATTGACGCCGAAGACTTCGAAGACATGGCCAACGCCTACCTGCTGAACTGATTTGCGCGCTGCAGGCGCCAGCAGAGGCGCTTGCAGCCCTTAGACTGCAGACCTGCCCATCCCGGGCGATGCAAAGCAGTCTATGCGCCCCTTGTACCGCGAGTTTTCAGTTCAGGCCGAGTTTGACGCCCAATACAACCCGTCCCTCGCCCTGAGCGACCCGACGGCACCGGGCAAGCATTTTGTGGCCACTGCCAAACGTGCCCGTGCGGAACTGCCCTGCACACTGGACCTGCCCTATGGCCCCACACGAGATGAGACGCTGGACATTTTTCCGACCGAACAGCCGAATGCCCCGGTGTTTGTGTTCATCCACGGCGGCTATTGGCGGGCACTTTCCAGCAAGGAATTCAGTGGTGTGGCGCTCGGCCTGAACGCACAGGGCATCACAACCGTGGTGATCAACTACGCCCTGTGCCCACGCGTCACCATCGACGAAATCGTGCGTCAGACCCGCGCAGCCCTGGCCTGGACGTTGCGCAATATCCAGCTTTACGGCGGCGACCCGACAAGGGTGGCAATCGGCGGCCATTCCGCCGGTGGCCACCTGACTGCCATGGCCTTGCAGACCGAATGGGCCGAAGACTACGGCCTGCCGCAAGACCCGTTTGTGGCCGCCCTCCCCTTTAGCGGCCTGTTTGATATTGAACCGCTGCGCTTTAGCTATCTGCAGCCGCAAATCCAACTCGATGACGGCATCATCCGCCGCAATTCACCGGCCTTCTCGGTGCGACCCTGCAAGACGCCGCTCTGGATTACCTGGGGTGGCGCCGAGACGTCCGAGTTCGCCCGTCAGTCCGAGATCTATCACCAGGCGTGGCAGGCGGCGGGCAACCGCTCTGAGCTGCGCGCCATGCCGGGGGCCAACCACTTCACGGTGATTGCCGGCTTGGAGGATGCGAATAGTGAAGTCTGCAACTGGCTGGCAAATAAGTTACGGGGCTAAAGCCCGGTTGCCGCCAAGTCAGCCGACACCCCGCTCCAGGCAAAGTCAAACACTTGGGGTGCCTGCAGGGTTTCCTGTTGCGCCTGGCGCAGGGCATGGGACACACCGGCCAGCACGCTGTCGATGACGGGCACCACCACCACCGGCTGGATGCTTGCGGCCATGCCGGCCAGGCCGGCGCCACCCAGGATGACAGACTGCACGCCCCAGCGGCGCGCCGCCTCGTTGCAGGCGCGCGCCAGCAACACCTGTGAGGCCAACGGGTCGGCTGCCAGTTCGGCACCGGTCGCAGTGACGGTGTGGATGCCCGCCAGTTGTTCGCCGAAACCCAGGCCGTGGGCCAGCCGTTCCAGCATCGGCTTCCAGCGCTCGCCGCCGGTGACGATGGCAAAGCGGCCTTTTTCGGCTGCCGCTATAAACGAGGCCTCAGCCAGACCGGTAACAGGCAACTGGCTGACCTGGCGCAGGGCCAAGAGCCCGGGGTCGCCAAAGCAGCCGATCAGCACGGTATCAAATCGTTCCTGCCCCGGCGCAATCGCTGCGGCCCAGGCGTCCAGCGCGGCATGCGCGGCCACGGCGTAGCTGGCCTCGCAAGAAATATAGGGCGCGCCAAAGCGTGCCGTGCGTGTCAACACCTGGGCCTGCGGCCCGGCTGCGGTCTGCGCATGGCTTTGTAGCAGCGCGCTGATGGAGGCGGATGTATTGGGGTTGATCAACAGCACTCGGCGCATGGCTCAGGCCTCGGAAAGCAAAGCCGGCTCGGACCCAAACAACGACAGCAGATCAGGCACGGCGTCATCGCCCTGGCTGAATTGCAGCTGCGATTCGAGTTGCGCCAGGTGCTCGCCCATCAGACGCGCAGCCTCCCTGGCATCACGCAAGCGGATGGCGTCCAGCAGGGCGCGGTGCTCCTGGCAGCCGCAGCGGCTGGACTCGGACTGCGGTTGCACATCGGCGCGGTAGGTCATCAAAATCAGCGAGGTGCGAGACACCAGCTCGCGCAGGATGCGGCCCAGGGTCTGGTGCTGCGAGGCGTTGGCAATGTGCAGATGGAAGTCACCGGAGAGGCGGATGGCGCGACGCATGTCGCCCACCCTGCGCGCATCCTCTTCCTGCGCAATGCATTGCGACAGCACAGCGATGTCGTCGCCACTGGCCTGCTTGATAAAGCAGGCAATCAGCGTCGGCTCAATCATGCGCCGCACCTCGAACACCTCGCGCGCTTCCGCCTCAGAAGGCTGGGCTACGGTGGCGCCACGGTTGAGCGTAAGGGTGACGATTTGCTCATTGGCCAACCTCACTAGCACCGGGCGGATGCGGGTGCGCGACACGCCAAAGGCGGTGGCCAGCCGGTCTTCCACCAGCTTGGTTCCGGGCGGCAGACGGTGGTCGAGAATGGTCGCTACCATGCGCTCGTAAATGTCGTTCTCGGTCAGCAGGACCGGCTCAGTCATGGCGCCCTGCTTTCTGACGCTTGCTCAACAGGCTGGACAGGCCGACCGCCAAGCCCATGACACAGAAGGACACCACCATGGTGACGGTGCCCAGTGCGTAAATGGAGGGTGTGGTCACCGTGGTAGTGAGGCCCTGTAGTTCCAACGGAAGCGTATTGACATCGCCAATGGCCTGCGAGGTGCGGGCAATCTCGTCCCAGCTCAGCGTGAAGCCGAACATACCAATGCCGACCACCGAGGGCGCAATCAGCGGCAGCACCACGTGGCGGAAGCCCTGCCAGGGCGTGGCACCCAGGTCGCGCGCCGCTTCTTCATAGGCCGGGTTGAAGCGGTTGAAGATGGCAAACATGATCAGGAGACCAAAGGGCAGCGTCCAGGTCAGGTGCGCGCCCAGGGCCGAGGTGTAGATGCCCAGGGCAGTGCCGTAGTTGTCCAACGTGCCCTGCATTCCCCATGCCTCCAGCAGCTTCTTGATGCCGGCATCCAGCAAACGGAACTCCAGGCCAATACCCAGCGAGACGATGATGGACGGCATGATCAGACTGGCCACCACCACAAAGAACAGCACGCTGCCGCCGGTGAGCTTCTTGCGAAAGGCAAGACCCGCCAGCACCGAAAACACCACGGTGAAGGCCATGACGGTGAGGCCCAGTCCGAGTGAGCGCCACAGCGCCGAGCCGATGTCCACCGAGCCCAGGCCGTCGGCCAGTTTGTGGAACCAGTGGGTGGACCATCCGCGCATGGGAAAGGTCAGGCCGCCCTCAGGTCCCTGAAAGCTTAGGACCACAATGACCAGCATGGGCCCGTAGAGGAACAGCACATAGGCCGCGAAGAAGATCGCCAAGAGCCAGAAGCCGGGGGCGCGTTTTTCTTTCATGGTCAAAGTTCTTTCCGGATATCTACCATTCGGGTCAAGGCCCAGATGATCATCAGCACCACCGACAGCAGGATCACCGCATTGGCGGCAGCCAGCGGGAACTGCAGATAAGAGGTCTGCACCTGGATGATCTTGCCGACCGAGGCAATCTGTTGCCCGCCCATCACGCCAATGGTGACGAAGTCGCCCATGACGATGGTGATGACAAAAATGGAGCCGATGATGATGCCGGTGCGGCACAGCGGCACGATCACATTCCACAGGGTCTGCCAGGCAGTGGCGCCGCTGTCGGCAGCGGCTTCGAGCAGACTGCGGTCAATGCGCATCATGGAATTGAAGATCGGAACGATCATGAAGGTGCTGAATAAATGCACAAAGGCCAGCACCACCGAGAAGCTGGAGAACAGCAGCCACTCCACCGGCTGATCGACCACCCCCAGATGCACCAGCGCGTCATTGACCAGGCCATTGCGGCCCAGCAGCGGCACCCAGGCAATCATGCGGATGACGTTGGAGGTCCAGAACGGAATCGTGCACAGCACAAACAGCACCACCTGCACGCCGCTGGAGCGCACATGGAAGGCCAGAAAATAAGAGACGGTGAAGCCTATAAGTAGCGTCAGCAGCCAGACCAGCAGACTGAACTTGAGCGTGGAGAGATAGGTCTTGAAGGTGACGCACAGGTCGTCACCGGAGATGCAGCCGTCGAACACGGCGAGGTAATTTTTGAACGTAAAGTCCGGATGCATTTCGTACTGGTTGTAGTCCCAGAAGCTGACCATCAGCACCAACGCCAGCGGCACCAGAAAGAACAGCGCAAAAACAGTCGTCAAAGGCAGCGCCTGCCACCAGGCCGCCAGTGTGCGGCCCGGTGCGCGAGCAGACACCGGATGTGAATTGGGTACGTGAGAACTCATATGCAAATCACTTCGGTGTCTGGTTCAACTTTATGCCGCTACGAACTCATTCCATTTCTGGACCATGTAGGCGTTCTCGTCCATCACGGCGTTCCAGCAGGCGATGCCGCCCATGCGCGCTTCGTAGCTGCCGCCGTCGCGCACTTCGCCCTTCTTGGCCAGCAGGTCGCCGTGCGGGCTCTTGATGTCTTGCGCAGCGGGTTTGCCTTCCATCCAGTAGGCCCACTCGTAGGCTTCCATCTTGGCCTTGGCGGTGTCGAGCACGGCGCTGTAATAGCCCTGGCGGTTGAGGTAGGCACCGGCCCAGCCGTCAAGGAACCAGTTGATGAACTCGTAGGCACCGTCCAGCTTCTTACCGGACAGGGTGGCGGGAAGGCCAAAGCCGGAAGCCCAGGCGCGATAGCCTTCTTTCAGCGGCTGGAAGGTGCAGGCAATGCCCTTGGTGCGCACGGCCGTCACGGCGGGGCTCCACATCGACTGGATCACCACTTCGCCGGAGGCCATCAGGTTGACGGACTCGTTGAAGTCTTTCCACAGGCTGCGGAACTGGCCTTGCTTCTTGGCTTCAATCAGGGTCTTGATAGTCAGGTCAATTTCCTTTTTGGTCATATTGCCCTTGTCGGGGTACTTGTAGATGCCCATGGCTTCCACGACCATGGCTGCATCCATGATGCCGATGGAGGGGATGTTCAGGATCGCGGCCTTGCCCTTGAATTCGGGGTTCAGCAGCTCGGCCCAGGAGGTGATGGGGCGCTTGATCAGGTCGGGGCGAATGCCCAGGGTGTCGGCGTTGTAGACGGTGGGGATCAGCGACATGAACTGGGTCGGGCTCTTAGCGAAGACCTTGCTCTTTTCGCCTTCGAGGTAAATGGTTTTCTTGGGCGCCGTGCCCTGGTCGCCGACCTTCTTGCCGGCCACGGTGCCGGTGGTGAACAAGCTGGTGATCTTGTCGGCGTTCTTGATGCGCTTGGTATCAATGCCCTTCAGGTTGCCGGTGGGCACAATGTTTTTCAGCGAGAAATACTCGGTGTCGATCAGATCGAAGCTGTTGGGCGCAGTGACGGCGCGCTTGGTGACGTCGTCGGTGGTGACGGCCACGTACTGGATTTCGATGCCGGTGTCGGCCTTGAACTTGTCGGCAATTTCCTTGTCCTGGTTCACCGCCGTGCCCAGGTAGCGCAGCACGATAGGTTCCGCTGCGTGAATGGACGGGAACATACCCGCGGCCAGAATGCCGGCCGTGCCCTTGAGCACGGTGCGACGCTGCATGGCAAGGGCGTCAAGGGAATCGATGATGTCTGACATGGGAGGAACTCCTTAGGGGCTGGTGAAACTTCTTGCGAAGGGTGGGGGTGGGGGAATGGGGGCGGCTCAGGCCTGCAGGGCGTGGGCCGATGCGGGCGTCCAGGCCAGCTGCACGCTGTCGCCCACGGTAAAGGGCGTTGCTGCAAACTGACTTTCGGACAACATGACGGAGTATTCGGCGCTGCTGACCACGGCGTGCGTAGATGCCGGGTTTTGCAGGCCCAGCAGCACATAGGTGCCCTGGTATTCCACATCCGTGACCACAGCGGCGATGCTGGGCAGGCCGGCAATCTCGGGCGCATCGGCGCGGACAATGCGGGTCTGGTCGGTGCGCACGCCGATCTTGCCGGCGGGGGTTTCAATCACGTTGTGGCCGCCCATGAAGCGCGCCACAAATTCATTCAGCGGCCGGTTGTAGACGGTGTGCGGCGAGCCGCTTTGTTCGATGATGCCGTGGTTCATCACCACCATGGTGTCGGCCAGGGCCATCGCCTCTTCCTGCGAGTGGGTCACGTGGATGAAGGTCAGGCCCAGTTCCTTTTGCCAGCGGCGCAGCTCGGCGCGCATCTGGATGCGCAAAAAAGGATCGAGGGCGGAGAGCGGCTCATCGAGCAGCAGCGCCTTGGGTTGCGTAATCAGGGCGCGCGCCAGAGCCACGCGCTGTTGCTGGCCGCCTGACAGCTCTCCGGGCTTGCGGGCCGCGAGGTGACCCATGGCCACGCGCTCCAGCAGGTCCTGCGCTTTTGCCTGCCGCTCGGTCTTGGCCACGCCCTTCATCTTCAAACTGAAGGCCACGTTGTCCAGTGCGCTCAGGTGCGGAAACAGCGCAAAACTCTGGAACATCATGGCCGTGCCGCGCTCGGCGGCGGGCAGGCCGGTGATGTTGCGGTTCTCAAGCAGCACGTCGCCGCTGCTCACCGATTCATGGCCGGCAATCATGCGCAGCGTGGTGCTCTTGCCGCAGCCCGAAGGCCCGAGCAGGCAGCAGTAGCTGCCGCTGGCAATTCGCAGGTTGATGTTGTCCACGGCCGGCTTGCCCGCGCCGTAGCGCTTGGTCAAGCCAACAACTTCAATGGCACTGGAGGGTGAGGCGACTGCGTTCATATGCTCATTCATTACGCAAACGCCGTGCCAGCGTTTTGTATGCAATCCGCGCACGGACTGTATGCAAAATGCACTGGCCTTGTGCGGCACGCATCATGCTGCGGCGTGGATTGCGCGCAAAACAGTGCACTGGGTGATGCAAAGGTGCATGTCGCCCTGGAACAAAAACTGCTTGGAAGCAGTGCAGGGCCAGCGGCGCATTTGCGCGCAGGGCAGGCCCCCATATATACAAATAAGGAACAGCATGACCCCCGATACAAGCCCCGGCCCAAAGGAAATCGTGGAGGAATTTCTGCGCATCGTCATGATCCCGGACCCGGTGGGCGCACGCGCCTTCACCTCGCCCGAGCTGCGCATCCGCTTCACCGGGGGCCGGCCCATGCGCGACCCGTCGGAGACCAGCGCCTTCAACGCCGGGCGTTACAGGTGGGTGAAGAAGCGCTTTGAGCAGACCGACCTGGTGGCCGGGGCCACCGATGTGGAGGCCACCGTCTACAACATCGGCACACTCTATGGCGAGTGGCTGGACGGCACGCCGTTCGAGGGCAACCGCTATGTGGACCGCTATGTAGTGAAGCAGGGCAAGATTGTGAAGATGGATGTGTGGAACGACAGCGCCGAATGGATGCTGGTGCGCGCCGGGTTGGCGGTGTTCTAGACATGACCATGACCTTCCCGTCCATCCCCGACAGCGGCCGCTTTGCCTACAGCGCTATCACGCAGCGCCCGGACTTCCGCTGGCCGGATGGCAAACGACTGGCGGTCTACATCGGCTTTAACCTGGAGCACTTTGCCTTTGGCGAGGGCCTGGGCGCAGGCATTGGCCCGGCCTCGCCCCAGCCCGATGTGTTGAACTACAGCTGGCGCGAGTACGGCAACCGCGTGGGCGCTTGGCGCTGCCTGGAGCTGTTTGACCAACTCTGCCTGCCCACAGCCGCGCGCTGATCAACACCGCGCTGATGGAGCATTGCCCGGAGCTGCTGCAGGCGGTGATGGCCCGTGGTGACGAGCTTGTGGGCCACGGCCACAGCAACTCCTTCCGCCAGTCCGATTACACNGAGGAACAGGAACGCGAACTGCTGGCCGGATGCCGCGCGCGCATCGAACAGCTGCAGGGCAAGCCGCCCGCAGGCTGGCTGTCACCGTGGATATCGGAGAGCCGCGCCACGCCCGACCTGCTGTCCGAAGAGGGCTATGGCTACACGCTCAACTGGGCGCACGACGACCAACCGATGCAGATGCAGACACGCAGCGGCCGGGCGCTCTGGTCCATCCCCTACCCGCAAGAGCTCAACGACATCCCGATGATCATGGGCAGGCACCTCGACGGCAGCGCCTTTGCCGACATGGTGATAGACAACTTCGACGAGATGCTGAATCAAAGCAAGCAACAAAGCCTGGTGATGGGCATTGCGCTGCACCCCTACATCGTCGGCCAGCCCTACCGCCTGCGCCATCTGCGCCGCGCGCTGCGGCACATTGCCGTCGCACGCGATGCGGGCACCATCTGGGTGACCACGCCGGGCGCGATTTGTGAGCATATGCAAACGCTGCAAGCCGCGCAGCCCGCAAGCCCCGCATGATGCTCAGCGCAGTGCGGTGGAGCCCGCTGGGCGGGGGACCAAAACGGCGTTGCCTGTCACGTCGTCCCGGGTCCTGCCTGCCTCCAGTTCGTGTTGCCGCTTGCGCGTCTCGTACAGGGTGAGCAAGCCACCGGCCACACCGCAGGCGGCAATCATGCCCATGCCCACCAGGGCCCAGAAGTCGGGCATGTGGTCGAACACCAGCCAGCCGCCCAGGATGCCAAAACCAATCTGCAAATACATATACGGCATCAGCGTAGCGGCCGGGGCGCGCTCGAAGGCCAGGATAAAAAACAGGTTGCCGCAGGCGGCGGCCACGCCCATCAGCAGCAGACCCAGCCACAGGTTCAGGGAGTCCACTGGCTGCCACACCCAGACCAGGGGCAGGCTGGAGAGAATCAAGGCGGTGCTGCAGGTGTAGAACACCGTGCTGAGCGCGTCTTCGGTGCGCGCCATTCTGCTCGTCAATAGCTGATAGGCCGCATTGAACAGCACCAGGCCCAGCGGCAGCAGCATGGCCCAGCCGATCGCGTTGCTACCCGGACGCACGATGACCAGGGTGCTGACCAGGCCGAGCGCCACCAGCACCAAGCGCATGGGCGAAACATGCTCGCCCAGAAAGCGCGTGGCCAGCAGGGTCACCACCAGCGGCGTGGTCATGGCCAGCGCGGTGTACTCGCCCACAGGCAGATATTTCAGACTGAAGAAGGCCAGCATTTGCACCACCAACAGCAGGCCGCCGCGCGCCAGATGCAGGCCCGGATGAGTCGTCTTGAGGCTGGCCCCACCACGCACCACCAGCACATAGCCGCCGGTGACCAACGCCTGCACCACGAATAGCACCCACAGGGCCATCAACATCGGCACCTCGACCGTGACTCGCTTGGTGGTGGTGTCGAGCACCACAAAGCAGGCCATGGCCACCACCAGCAGCAGCAAACCGCCCCAGGCCGAGGGTTTGACGCGAGGCTGCGGCCTCAAGCCACTGCCCTCGGAAATGGCTTGGGTGCGGGCCATTTGTGGGTGATGGGAAAATCGGAAAGCGGGTGCATGGCGTCGAATTGGAGTGGGCGGTCAGCCGGGGTTCTTTGGAGCTTCGATTTTGACAGCTTGGCAAGCCACTGCCGCAGCGAGCAAGAAACGTCCCCACGGTTTATGGAATACTGGCAGGATCCGGTATTGAAGGTTTATCTTTGAGTTCACATCCATCCTCAAGTGGCCTAGAGCCGCAAGCCTCACAAATTCTCAGCCTGCGCCCGCTCGCGCCCATCCCTGCGTATTTGCAAAACACCTACTGGTGGGCCTATCTGCACCCGCGCGCCGTTCACATCTTCGAGCGCCAGTGGCTGGTCAACCTGATTTTGTGGGGAAACTTCGCGCGCCTGCGTGATGCCGCCCTGCAGGAAATGGGTGCGGTGATCAACGGGCGCGTGCTGCAGGTGGCCTGCGTCTATGGCGACTTCACCGAACACCTGGTGCGCCGCCTGGGCCCCAAGGGCAGCATTTCCGTGATCGATGTGGCCCCCATCCAGATCAACAACCTGCATGCCAAGCTCAAGCTCGCCGGCGCCGACCCGAGCCGCGTGAACGCCCTGCTGCAGGACTCCTCCGACCTGCACTTTGAAGATGGCAGCTTTGAGGATGTGGTGGTGTTTTTTCTGCTGCATGAAATGCCCACCGAGGTGCGGCGCAAGACGGTGGCCCAGGCCCTGCGCGTGACCAAGCCGGGCGGCAAGCTGATTTTTGTGGACTACCACAAGCCAAAGTCCTGGAACCCGTTTCGCTACCTGATGGTGCCGGTGCTCACCACGCTGGAGCCCTTCGCCATGGATGTGTGGAATAACGCGATCACCACTTGGCTACCCGAGGGTGCGGCCCTTGCCAAGGTCGAGAAGCAGACCTATTTTGGCGGACTGTACCAGAAGGTGGTGCTAACCAAGGCCGCGCAATAGAACGCCTCTGACGCAAAGCTCAGTTGAAATAACCATGCAATTATAGTATCGTAATCCTTATAATACATGGATGATTGAACGCCATTTGTACCCCTTGGTTCAGGAAGCGCTGACTGACTTTCCCGCCGTTGCCTTGCTCGGCCCGCGCCAGGCGGGCAAGACCACACTGGCCCACCAGGTGCGCGAACAGCAAAAAAACAGTCTGTATCTGGATCTGGAAAGCCCCAACGACCGGCAGCGGCTGACCGCACCGGAGGCTTACCTGTCGCTGCACGAAAACCATCTGGTCATTCTGGACGAAGTGCAGCAAATGCCGGCCCTGTTCCAGGTGCTGCGCGGCAGCATCGATAGTGGCCGACGCCAAGGGGTGGCCAACGGCCGCTTCTTGTTGCTGGGTTCGGCCTCGGGCGAATTGTTGCGCCAGTCCAGCGAGAGCCTGGCAGGACGCATCGCCTATCTGGAGCTGCCCCCGTTGCAGGCGCTGGAACTGGGCGCCCAGCAGCAAGACCTGGTGTGGCTGCGTGGCGGTTTTCCCAACAGTTTTTTGGCTCGCAGCGATGCCAAGAGCTTGGTCTGGCGTCAGAACCTGATCAGCACCTATTTGGAACGGGATATCCCCAGCTACGGTACACGCATTCCCTCGGAAACGCTGCGCCGTTTGTGGACCATGTTGGCACACCAGCAGGGCGGCTTGCTGGATGTGGCGCAGCTCGGAAAGAACCTGATGATCGATGCCAAGACCGTACACCGCTATCTAGACATGCTGGTCGACCTGATGCTGCTGCGCCGCTTGCAGCCTTGGCACAGCAACCTGGGCAAGCGCCTAGTGAAGTCACCCAAGCTGTATGTGCGCGACAGTGGCTTGGTACATGCACTGCTCGGTGTTACATCCCACGAGGCCCTGTTGTCACACCCCGTATTGGGAAACAGTTGGGAAGGCTTCGTGGTGGAAAACTTGCTCAACGTCGCACCACTCAATACCGCCAACGGCTTCTACCGCAGCAGCAATGGCGCAGAAATCGATTTGCTGCTGGACATGCCCGGGCTTGGCTTATGGGCCATCGAAATCAAAAGGGGCGCAGCCAGCAAACCCCGCCGCGGCTTTTATTCCGCCTGCGAGGACTTGAAGCCCGCCAAACGCTGGATGGTGCATGGCGGGTCGGACAGCTATCCCCTGGGCGATGAGGTTCAAGCCATCGGGCTGCGCGCGCTGGTAGACGAACTGCAAAGCCTGCGCTCCCAAGCGGCTTGACGCCTTACATATTGCGCCGGTACTGCCCACCCACCTCAAACAATGCGTTGGTGATCTGGCCTAGTGAACAAACCCGCACTGCGTCCATCAGCACCTCGAACACGTTCTGGTTTTCGATCACGGCCTTTTGCAAGGTCTTGAGCATGGCCGGGGCCTTGTCCGCATTGCGGGCATGGAAGTCTTCCAGGCGACGCAGCTGGCTTTGCTTTTCCTCGTCGGTGGAGCGGGCCAGTTCCAGCTTGTCCTGCACCTGGTCGCCGTGCGGGTTGCGGAAGGTGTTGACGCCGATGATGGGTAGCTCGCCGGTGTGCTTGAGCATTTCGTAGGTCATGCTCTCGTCCTGGATCTTGCCGCGCTGGTAGCCGGTCTCCATGGCACCCAGCACGCCGCCGCGCTCGGCAATGGCTTCGAATTCTTTGAGCACAGCCTCTTCCACCAGTTCGGTCAGCTCTTCGATGATGAAGGCGCCCTGCCCCGGGTTCTCGTTCTTGGCCAGACCCCATTCGCGGTTGATGATCAGCTGGATCGCCATGGCACGGCGCACGCTGTCTTCTGTCGGCGTGGTGATGGCCTCGTCAAACGCGTTGGTGTGCAGGCTGTTGCAGTTGTCGTAAATGGCAATCAGGGCCTGCAGCGTGGTGCGAATGTCGTTGAACTGGATTTCCTGCGCGTGCAGGCTGCGCCCGGAAGTCTGGATGTGGTATTTGAGCTTCTGGCTGCGTTCGTTGGCGCCATAGCGTTCCTTCATGGCCACGGCCCAGATGCGGCGGGCGACGCGGCCCATCACGGTGTATTCCGGGTCCATGCCGTTGCTGAAGAAGAAGCTCAGGTTCGGCGCGAAGTCATCAATGTGCATGCCGCGCGCCAGATAGGCTTCAACGAAGGTGAAGCCATTGGACAGCGTAAAGGCCAGCTGGCTGATGGGGTTTGCACCGGCCTCGGCGATGTGGTAGCCGCTGATCGAGACGCTGTAGAAGTTGCGCACATCGTGGTGCACAAAGTACTGGGCAATGTCGCCCATCACCTTCAATGAAAACTCGGTGGAGAAGATGCAGGTGTTCTGGCCCTGGTCTTCCTTCAGGATATCGGCCTGCACCGTGCCGCGCACATTGGCCAGCACCCATTCCTTGATCTTGCTCGTTTCGGTGTCGGTGGGTTCGCGGCCGTTGTCGGTTTGGAACTTCTCGATGTTCTGGTCGATGGCCGCGTTCATGAACATGGCCAGGATGCTGGGCGCCGGGCCGTTGATCGTCATCGAGACGCTGGTGGCCGGGTTGCACAAATCAAAGCCGCCGTACAGCACCTTCAGATCGTCTATGGTGGCGATGGATACGCCGGAGTTGCCGACCTTGCCGTAGATGTCGGGCCTGCGGTCCGGGTCGTGGCCGTAGAGCGTGACCGAGTCAAAGGCGGTAGACAGGCGCTTGGCCGCCATGCCGGAGCTGAGCAGCTTGAAGCGCTTGTTGGTGCGAAAGGCATCGCCCTCCCCGGCAAACATGCGCGTGGGGTCCTCGCCCTCGCGCTTGAAGGCAAAGGTGCCTGCCGTATACGGGTAGCTGCCGGGCACGTTGTCCAGCATCAGCCATTTCAGGATTTCGCCATGGTCCTCGTACTGCGGCAGGGCCACTTTGCGGATGGTGGTGCCACTCAAGGACTTGCTGGTGAGCGCGGTACGGATTTCCTTGTCGCGGATCTTCACCACGTACACGTCACCGGCGTAGGCCTTCTGCATTTCCGGCCATTGGACCAGCAGCTTGTGGGCCGCGGGGTCCTGATTGGCTTCGCGCTGCTGGGCCAGATCGATGGCGGCTTCAGACGCGCGGGCCTTGCCGGGCTTGCCCACTTCCAGCATCTTTGCTGCGGCGCGCAGTTGCTGGATCTCGCGAGCCAAGGTGGCCTGGGCGCGGGCTTTGGCTTTGTAGCCGCGCACCGTGTCGCTGATCTCGGCCAAGTAACGCGTACGGGCGGCGGGAACCACCGGCATCTGATTCGAGCTAAAGCGCACGTCCACCTTGGGCAGCAGGCCTTGCTCCAGGGTCTTGAGACCCAGGGCTTGCAGGCGCGCTAGCATGGACTGATACAGTGCCGTCACACCATCGTCGTTAAAGCGGGCGGCCATGGTGCCAAACACCGGCATCTGCTCGGGAGGCAGGGTCCAGGCTTCCTTGTTGCGCTGCACCTGCTTGGCCACATCGCGCAGTGCATCTGCCGAACCCTTGCGGTCGAACTTGTTGATGGCGACAAACTCGGCAAAGTCCAGCATGTCGATTTTTTCCAGCTGGCTGGCCGCGCCAAATTCAGGCGTCATCACATACAGCGGCACATCGACCAAGGGCACGATGGCTGCATCGCCCTGGCCAATGCCGGAGGTTTCCACCACGACCAGATCGAAACCGGCCGCCTTGCAGGCTAGGATCACGTCCGGCAGGGCTGCAGAAATTTCGGAGCCAAACTCCCGCGTGGCCAGGCTGCGCATGAAGACCCGCGGGCCGTTCTGCCAGGGCGAAATGGCGTTCATGCGGATGCGGTCACCCAAGAGCGCGCCACCGCTCTTGCGGCGCGACGGGTCGATGGAGATCACGGCAATGCGCAGGCTGTCGTCCTGGTCCAGGCGCAGGCGGCGGATCAGCTCGTCGGTCAGGGACGACTTGCCGGCGCCACCGGTGCCGGTAATGCCGATCACAGGGATGGTGCGGGCAGCAGCTTGGCTGCGCAGCGTGTCCATCAGCACAGCATCGGCATTGCCGGCTTCCACGGCGGTGAGCAACTGGGCCAGGGCGCGCCAGCTGGCTTCCGTGTGGCCCTGGATGGCGTCCACATTCTTGGGCGCATAGGAAGTGATGTCCTGGTCGCAGCGCATCACCATCTCGCCAATCATGCCTTGCAGTCCCATCTTCTGGCCGTCTTCGGGGCTGTAGATGCGCGAGACGCCATAGGCGTGCAGCTCGCGAATTTCGGGTGGCACGATGACGCCGCCGCCGCCGCCAAACACCTGGATGTGCGCCCCGCCCCGGGCCTTGAGCAGGTCCACCATGTACTTGAAATACTCCACATGCCCGCCCTGGTAGGAGCTGATGGCAATGCCCTGCACGTCTTCCTGCAAGGCGGCGGTCACCACCTCCTCGACGCTGCGGTTGTGGCCCAGGTGGATCACCTCGACTCCCATGCCCTGCAGGATGCGGCGCATGATATTGATGGCCGCGTCATGCCCGTCAAACAGGCTGGCAGCGGTAACAAAGCGCACCTTGTGGGTGGGGCGGTAATTGGCAAGCGCCTTGAATTCGGCGGATAAATCGGTCATGGTCTTCCTCGGGTGGGGTTGCAGCCGCGCCTATTCTGGCGCTTGACGTTTACGTAAACGTCAACTGTAAACGATTTATGCCCATGCTGGCTTACATACCGACGCGTCTGCAATGCTGGGGCCGTTGGTCGGCCCACAGCCCGCTTGCCTATTTCAGCTTGCTGCAGTCTTCTGGCCTGTCGCACACCGGCACGGGGCAGCGATTCACCTCAAACGGTGACATGGCCAGCAAGGTGGTCAGTGCCCCGGCAATCGCGATGACGAACCAGAACACAAAGAATCCCAGCGTGTAGGCGGCCTGCCTGGAGATGTCAAAGGGCTGGCCAAACCAGTGCATGTCCTGCGGGTCCACCACGGCAAAGACCAGCAGTTCCAGCACCCCGGCCATCAGAAACGAAGGCCAAGCAATCCACATCCATTTTTGTTTCATCTTCTTGTCTCCAGCAGGTTATTGGTCTAGCGCGGAACGATGAACACCGCCTTCTCGTTCACCGTCTTGCCCATGCCAGGGGCTTCAATCTGGAAGTGAATGGTGTGCGAACCCGGCTCGGCCCCATCGTAGGGCAGTTGCAGGCGCACCGGCACCCAGCGCGATTGGGTGGACTCGATCACCACATCGGTTTCGCTGGCAACGCTCAGTCCGGGCAGCCCCTCCACAGCAATATGAAACTTCTGCGTGCTTTCGGTGGCATTCATGATCTGGATGCCGAACACGTTCTCGATCTTGCCGCCCTCGGCCAGGCTGGCCAGGGAGCCGCGGTCACGCACCACGTCCACCTTGAACGGTGTGCGCAAGGCCAGGCTGATGCCCATGGCCGCCAGCACCAGCACCAGGATGGCGGTGTAAATGAGTACGCGCGGACGGAACACATGGCTCAGGGTTTGTGCCTTGGTCCACTTCTGCTCCAGCGCATGCTCGGTGGTGTATTTCACCAGACCGCGCGCATAGCCCAACTTGTCCATGACCTCGTCGCAGACATCGGCACAGGCACCGCAGCCAATGCATTCGTATTGCAGGCCGTTGCGGATATCGATGCCGGTGGGACACACCTGCACGCACAGGCTGCAGTCGACGCAGGAGCCCAGGTTGAGCTTGGCCGGATCGGCCTTTTTGCTGCGCGCACCGCGCGGCTCGCCACGCTCCTGGTCATAGGTGACGATCAGCGTGTCCTTGTCAAACATGGCGCTCTGGAAGCGCGCATAGGGGCACATGTATTTGCAGACCTGCTCGCGCATGAAGCCGGCATTGCCCCAGGTGGCAAAGGCGTAGAAGAAGGTCCAGAAAATTTCCCAGGAACCCAGGTTCCATTGGGCAAATTCACCGGCCAGCGTGTGAATCGNNGTGAAATAGCCGACAAAGCTAAAGCCGGTCCATAGCGCCAGCGTAATCCACATGAATTGCTTGACAGCCTTGCGGGCGAACTTCTCCAGGGTCCAGGGCGCGGCATCGCGGCGCATGCGCATGGAGCGGTCGCCCTCGGCCAGTTTTTCCAGCCACAGGAAAATTTCCGTATAAACGGTCTGCGGACAGGCATAGCCGCACCACAGGCGCCCGGCCACGGCGGTAAACAGGAATAGCGAATAGGCCGAAATCACCAGAATGCCGGTGAGATAGATGAAGTCCTGTGGATACAGCACCAGGCCGAAGATGTAAAAGCGCCGCGCGCCCAGATCAAACAGCACGGCCTGGCGTTGGCCCCATTCCAGCCAGGGCAGACCGTAAAAGATGATTTGCGTCAAAAACACCAGGATCCAGCGCCAGCGCGAAAACAGCCCCTTCACACTGCGCGGATAAATCTTCTTGGTGGCTTGGTAGAGCGACACCATCTCGATGTCGGCACCGGGTGGCAGACCGGTGGGCTCCGCCGTGATGGGAATGATCTTTCTTGCCGTGGATTTGGATTCAGACACTTGGAACTTCTAACTTCAATAAATGATGCCAATAATACCCATACCCGTATGGACTGAACTGATCTAAATCAAACGAAAAAGCCCATGGGTTATGAACGAAACTATACCCATACCCGTATATAAAATACCGTAAAGGGTATAAATTACCGCATACCAACACTGCAATCCGCTCTATTGTGCCCCCGCTTGCTCAAGCACGCCGCCGGGCTCTGCATTTTTGCTGCTAGCTCCAGTCTGGGCGCAGGTCGTCGGCGTGCTCACCGTCACCGTGCAATCCAGCGCGGCAGCCAGCGGCACGGTGCTGGCAACGATTGACGACCGCGAGGCCCAGGTTGGCATGCAACATGCCCAGACCCAGATAGAACGCACCCGCAACCTGCAGGGCAAGGGTTTTGTCAGCAAGGCCGCGCTAGACGCTAGATACTGCAGACGCGCAATACCAAAGCGCCCGGCGTGACGCACCCCGTACTCCCCCTGGGTATCTCCAGCCGCATTGCCGCCGCTTTTCAGAGCAAGGCGCTGACCGGCTGCCCATGGCCTTTGTCTCCGGCCTGATGGGGCCGTACATGAGCCCGATTCCGATCAACTCCAGCTTAGGCATGGCGATCTCCCTGATCTTCGGCATTCTGGTGTCCAACCCTGTATTACGCGCTGTACCGGCGCCGCATGGAGTCGCCGGCAGCTTTTTCCTGATCTCGCTGGCGCTCTTGGCATTGACGCCAGCCCGCTGCTTGTATCGCATGGGTGGCTGGCATTTACCGCCTTTGTAGGCACCAACATGTTCCAGTTCGGCATCACCAAGGTCTGCCCGATGGGCTGGATGTTGAAGAAGCTGATGGACCGGAATCAAATTTGAGCTGCCAAAAATAAAACCGTCTAGATCAATCCCTTCTATGCAAAAAAGCATGACTGGGCAGTGACAATGGCAATCTTTAGCTACACACCTTCGGAGACCTGCGCCATGAGCGTTTTGAAAGACCAAACCGCCAGAACCGACGTGCTCAATCGCCTGCGTCGCGCCGAGGGCCAGCTGCGCGGCATTCAGCGCATGGTGGAAGAGGGCGAGAACTGCCTGAAGATCGGCCAGCAATTCTCCGCCGTGCGCAAGGCGCTGGACAGCACCTATTTGCGCATGACGGTGTGTTTTCTGGAGCAGGAATTGCAAACCCGCATCCAGCCCGACGAGACGCAGAAGACCGATCTAGCCGCCATGGTCAAGGACATGGAAACCCTGCTGGCGCGCATAGGCTAGGGTAAACCGCAGGTGCCAATCGGAGCCGAAGCGGATTTGAGCCGCAACAAGTGGCTACACTGCGAACCGAATCAGTCATGCAACCCATTCAGCTTTTTGACCTCGCCTCCAGCACCTACACCTATGTGCTGTTTGACTCTGCCACGCGCGATGCGCTAATCATCGATCCGGTCGACGAGCAAATTGAACGCGATCTGGCAGTGCTCATGCAGCATGGGTTGCGACTGCAATGGACAGTGGAAACCCATGCCCATGCCGACCACATCACCAGCTCCGGCCTGCTGGCCGAACACACCGGCGCCAAGACGGCGGTGCCCTCCGGCTGCGGTATAGGCACCGCAGCGGTGCAACTGGCCGACGGCGACACGCTGAGCTTTGGCGGCGAAACCTTCAAGGCATTGCACACACCCGGCCATACCAGCGGCAGCATGAGCTATGTCTGGCGCAACCATGTGTTTACCGGCGACACCCTGCTGATCAACGGCTGCGGCCGCACCGATTTCCAATCGGGCAGCGCGGCTTCGATGTACCACAGCCTGACACAGATTCTGTTCACCTTGCCCGACGCCACCACGATCTGGCCGGGCCACGACTACCAGGGACGCAGCCACTCCAGCATCGGCCAGGAAAAGGCGCACAACGCCCGGGTCGCAGGCAAAACCTTGCAGGAATTCACCACCATCATGGACACACTTCAACTTCCCAAACCCCGGCGCATTGACGAGGCGGTAGCCGCCAACCTAAGTTCCGGACTGCGCCACGACGCCGATGGCGCAGGCAGCCCCCAGGCGGCTGAGGGCTATGCCGGCGACATCAGCGCAGCCTTGGCCCATGCCTGGTGGCTGGCCGGTGAAGCGGTGCTGGTCGATGTGCGCACCGACGCCGAGCGCGAATGGGTGGGCTTTGTACCCGGCGCTTCGGTCGTGGCCTGGAAGCAGTGGCCGGGCATGGCCTTCAATCCAGACTTTGATACGCAATTGCAAGCAGCATCCGGCGGAAAAAAAGTTCTGCTGCTGTGCCGCAGCGGCGTGCGCTCCATCGCCGCCGCCAAGCGAGCAACTGAACTCGGCCTGCAGGCCTTCAACATCTTGGAAGGCTTCGAGGGTGACCCCGACAGCCAGGCCCAGCGCGGCAAAAAGGGCGGCTGGCGCTTGAGTGGCATGCCCTGGCGTCAAGGCTGATCGGTTGCACACATGACCTTTCTTGCACTGGACATTGGCAACACGCGTCTGAAATGGGCGCTTTACGACTTTCCCCGCAGCGGAGCCCAACCGCTGGAGCAGGGAGCCGAGTTTCTGGAAAATATTGAAAAACTGGCAGAAGGCCCGTGGAGCGAGATCAAACCACCCAAGCATGTGCTGGGCTGCGCGGTGGCCAGCGATGTGATTCGCCGCCGGGTGGAGAACCAGATGGAAGCCTGGGACGTGGCGCCGCAATGGGTGGTGGCGAGCGAGGCCGAGGCCGGTCTGCGCAACGGCTATGACCACCCAGCACGCCTGGGCTCAGACCGATGGGTGGCGATGATTGGCGCCTTCCAATATCTGCTCGCCACCGGACCGGCACAGCCCATGGTGCTGGTGATGGTGGGCACCGCCGTCACCGTCGAAGCGGTGGACGCCAGCGGCAAATTTCTGGGCGGACTGATCCTGCCCGGCCACGGCATCATGCTGCGCGCACTGGAGTCCGGCACCGCCGGCCTGCATGTGCCCACCGGCGAGGTCAAGCCCTTTCCCACCAACACCAGCGATGCGCTGACCAGCGGCGGCACCTACGCCATTGCCGGCGCGGTGGAATGTATGGTGCAGCATGTGCGCAAACACTGCGGCGCCGAGCCCCGATGCATCATGACCGGCGGTGCGGCCTGGAAGATGGAACCCACCATGACGCGGCCGTTTGAACTGGTGGACAACCTGATTTTTGACGGCCTGCTTTACATCGCACAAAGACGTTTTCCCAGCTAGTTGGAGCTGCGAATAAGCCGGTTCTTTACCCGCCAATTCGCGCGCTTTTGCAACTGCCCCGCTGGGAAAATCAGTCTTGAACGCTTCCCCTGGAAGCAACTCCGGAATCGGATGTCCCTTCACACCATGAGCTCCTTCGATCCTCTCGCAGCCGGGCTGGTCCAGTACCTTGGACTGGCGCCTTTTTTGCGCGCCAGCATCGCGGGCGACGACATACGCGCCTCGGCGGACCAAATGCTTGTGCGCAGCGCAGCGCAGGCCAACAATCCGCTGCTGCTGATGAATCTGTCCATCGCCCTGCAGTGCCTCAACCAGAAAGAGCTGGGGCTGGCCTTGCAGCAAGAGGCGCTGTCGCTTGAGCGTAGCTACCGCCTTGCGGCGCGCATCCAACCGACCCGGCTGCGCCTCTTGGTGCTGGTGACCCAGGGCAGCATCCAATCCTACACGCCGCTGGAATGCCTACTCGAAGAGTCCGACATCGAGCTGATCTTCCATTACGTGTTTGCTGGCGCAGACCTGCTGGCCGATATGCCTGAGCACGACGTGCTGTTTGTGGGCATTGCCGATTCGGACGACAACCGCCGACTGCTGGACGCCTTGGACCTGGGGCTGAGCGGCTGGGCCCAACCGGTGCTGAACCGGCCCCGCTACCTGCGCCACACTGGACGCGACATGGCCAGCACCGTGCTCGCCGGCATAGCGCACCTGCGCATGCCGCCCACGGTACGCGTCACCCGGTCGCAACTCAAGGCGCTGGCGGCGGGTCAAACACCCTTGTCGGCGCTGATTGCCGACACCGATTTTCCGCTCATCCTGCGCCCCCTGGACTCTCAGGCCGGAGCCGACCTGCACAAGATCAGCGTCCCGGAGGATGTGGCCGTGTATTTGTCCCGAGTGGCTGGGCCGGACTTCTTTATGGCGCCCTTCATCGACTACAGCGATAACACCGGCTTCTTCAAAAAAATTCGCATTGCGCTGATCGCGGGCCAGCCCTTTGTCTGCCACATGGCCATTTCCACCCAATGGATGGTGCATTACGTCAACGCGGGCATGTACCAGGAAGCCTGGAAACGCAGCGAAGAGGCAAGGTTTATGCAGGCCTTTGACAGCTTTGTCTACAAGCACCGCACGGCCTTCCAGGCCATAGCCGAACGCATGCAGCTCGATTACCTGGTGATGGACTGTGCCGAAACCCGTGACGGCGACCTGCTACTGTTTGAAATCGACCACGGCGGCGTGGTTCATGCCATGGATATAGAAAACCTGTTTCCCTACAAAAATGCGCATATTCAAAAAGCGCAAGCCGCATTCAGCGAACTCCTTTACGGCCTGGTTCCCAGACCTTGATGAACGCAGTCTCCCACTCAAGCATACCGGGCCCAACCATGAATCCCTTCAACCAACTGAATTTTTCCGGCGGCCCCGGTGTCTTGCCCGCCTGCGTGCTGGCTGAGATTCAACAGGCGATCATGGAGGTACCGGGCACGCGCCTGTCACTGCTGGGCATCAGCCACCGTTCGGACTGGTTTGCCGCCGTCGTCACCGAGCTGGAAGACAATGTGCGCAGCCTGCTGGGCCTTGGAAAAAACTACCATGTGCTGATGCTGCAGGGCGGCGCCACACAGCAGTTCTCGATGGTGCCCATGAGCTTGCTGCGCGGAAAAACCCAGGCTGCGGAATATGTGCAGACCGGCTACTGGAGCTCCAAACCGATTGCCGATGCACGGCGCGAAGGCCCGGTGCGTGTGATCTGGAGCGGTGAGTCCAGCGGCTATCGTTGCCTGCCCACCGACGACGAGCTGGCATTCTCAGAGGACGCCAGTTACCTGCACTATGTGTCCAACGAGACGGTCGAAGGACTGCAGTTTCAACGGGTGCTGGGCCGGGACGATGTGCCGCGCGTCTGCGATATGTCCTCGGACTTTCTGTCCCGCCCCTGCGAGGCCGAGCGCTTCTCCATCATCTACGCCCACGCGCAAAAGAACATTGGCCCGGCGGGCGTCACCATGGTGTTGCTGCGCGATGAGATTCTGGAATCGGTCAACCGCGATCTGCCGGATTTTCTCAACTACGGCACCCAGATCGCCAGCCATTCCAACTTCAATACACCGCCGGTTTTTTCCATTTATGTCACGCTCTTGGTCACGCGCTGGCTGCTGCACCAGATCGGTGGCCTGAAAAAGGTGGATGCGATCAATCAGCAGAAGGCGCAGAAAATTTACGGTTTTATCGATGGCAGCAGCGGCTTTTACCGGGGTCGCGCCAAGCCTGCGGACCGCTCCCTGATGAACACCGTGTTTGAACTGCCATCCAAGGAACTGGAAGCCAGCTTTCTGGCCGAATCCAGCGCTGCCGGGTTTTCGGGCCTGGGCGGTCACCGCGCCATTGGCGGCATCAGGGCCTCCATTTACAACGCCCTGGGCCTGGCGGCTGTAGACCAGTTGCTGGACTTCATGCAGGACTTCCAGCGCAGGCACTGAAGGACAGCGGCCGGGTGCGCTGAGCGCAACTTTACACAAGCAATCCTCAAGATCTCGGAAAAACGTCCGAAGAATAGGCAAATGATTGCCGTTTCTTCCTCCACCATTGCATCTGGCCTGGCCAGCGTGGTGAACGCGCCCGCGTCGGCTAGCCGCAAGAGCGCTCCGCTTGCATCGGTACAGCCCAGCACGGCCGACGACACATCAGCAAAGCCAATCAGCCAGGCAGCTCCCAAGGCCGTGACAGCGTCCAAGCTGGCCAGCCAGGTGCTTGAATTGCAGGCAAAAATGGATCGACTCAACCCGGCCTTGGCCTTTGTGGTGGACCAGACCAGCGGTCGCGCCGTGATTCAACTGACAGACCGCAGCACCAAGGAAGTGATTCAGCAATACCCCAGTGCGGCGGCGATTCAAATTTCCAAGGCGCTGGACCGGTTTGAAAATGGCCGCTTGCTGAACAAAACCGCCTGACTGCTTCAGACAGGCCTGAGCCAGGCCTCAGCCAGCCGCACCCAATAGCTCGCACCCAACGGAATCAGCGCGTCATTAAAGTCGTAGCTCGGGTTGTGCAGCATGCAGGGCCCGCCGCCGTGGCCCATGTCGCGGTGCGTGCCGTCACCATTGCCTATGAACACATAGCAGCCTGGCTTTTCCATCAGCATAAACGAGAAGTCTTCTGCGCCCATGGTCGGTTCCTGCGCAATCACGCGCTGTGGCCCCACCAGTTCGGCCATGACGCCGCGCGCAAAGTCGGCCTCGGACGCGGCGTTGATGGTGGGCGGGTAATTGCGACGGAACTCAAATGCACAGCTCAGTCCGAATGCAGCCGCCGTATGCTCGGCCACTACCCGCATGCGCTGCTCGATCTGGTCCAGCACGGCAATGCTGAAGGTACGCACCGTGCCCTGCAGCTCGCAGCTATCCGGAATGACATTGGTGGCTGCGCCGGCGTGAATCATGGTGACCGAAATGACACCGGCCTCAATCGGTTTCAGGTTGCGGCTGATGATGGTTTGAAAGGCCTGCACCATGGCCGCTGCCACAGGCACCGGATCGAGCGCGTTGTGCGGCATGGCAGCGTGGCCGCCCTTGCCGCGAATCGTGATTTTGAACTCGTTGCTCGAGGCCATTACCGGTCCGACACTGACGGCAAACTGGCCCAGTTCCATGCCCGGCCAGTTGTGCATACCAAACACCGCATCCATGGGAAACTGTTTGAACAGCCCCTCCTTGATCATTTCCCGGGCACCGCCTCCGCCCTCTTCGGCCGGTTGAAAAATCAGATACACCGTGCCATCAAAATTGTGGTGAGTCGCCAGGTGTTGGGCCGCCGCCAGCAGCATAGCGGTGTGGCCGTCGTGGCCGCAGGCGTGCATCTTGCCGGCATGCACGCTGGCATGGGCAAAGGTGTTGAACTCCTGCAGCGGCAGCGCATCCATGTCGGCACGCAGACCGATGGCGCGCTCGCTGCTGCCCGTCTTGATAATCCCCACCACACCGGTGGTACCCAAGCCGCGGTGAATCGGGATGCCCCATTCGGTGAGCTTGGCCGCAACCACATCGGCGGTGCGCAGCTCCTGAAAACACAGCTCCGGGTGGGCATGCAAATCACGGCGTATGGCGGCCATAGCGGGCGCCGCGGAAACTATGTTGGAGATCAGCTTCATGCAAACATTATGGCGCCGTAAGAATTACCATACGCCATGCACGTTTCTTCCTTCCCCCCTATCGCTACCGGCAGCTTTGAAGTGCTCGGTGCTTGCCCACACGATTGTCCCGACACCTGTTCGCTGCTGACCAGCGTGCGAGACGGTGTGGCCATCAAGGTCCACGGCAACCCTGAGCACACGCACACCGCCGGCGTGCTGTGTACCAAGGTGTCGCGCTATACCGAGCGCAGCTACCACCCGGAGCGCATTCTCACACCGCTCAAACGCACAGGCCCCAAGGGCAGCGGCCAGTTCGAGGCGGTGAGCTGGGATGCCGCGCTCAGCGACATTGCCACGCGATTGAAGGGAATTGCGGCACGCAATCCGCAGGCCATCCTCCCCTATAGCTATGCCGGCACCATGGGCCTGGTGCAGGGCGACGGCATGGCTGCGCGCTTCTTCCATAAACTGGGTGCCTCGCTGCTGGACCGCACCATTTGTTCCTCTGCCGGAGCCACCGCGCTGGAATACACCCTGGGTGCCAAGCTTGGCATGAAGATCGAGTTCTTTGCCGAGTCCGATCTGATCCTGATCTGGGGCAGCAATGCGATTGCCAGCAATCTGCATTTCTGGCGCCATGTGCAGAGCGCCAAACGCGCTGGCGCAAAAATCATCTGCATCGATCCGCGCCGGACCGAGACCGCCGAGAAATGCCATCAGCACATCGCACTGCGCCCGGGCACCGACGCCGCCTTGGCCCTGGCCATGATGTTTGAACTGATCCGCAACGACTGGCTTGACCCCGACTACATCGCCCAGCACACCGTCGGCTGGGAAGCCTTGCGCGAGCGTGCCCTGCAATGGAGCCCACAGCGCGCGGCCGAGGTCTGCGGCATCACGGCGGCAGAAATAGAAGGCCTGGCACGCGAATATGGTGAAGCCTGCAAGGCCGGCAAGAGCGTGGCGATACGTCTGAACTATGGCATGCAGCGCACGCGTGGCGGTGGCAATGCGGTGCGCGCAGTGGCCTGCCTGCCGGCCCTCACCGGCGCCTGGAAATCACGCGCCGGTGGCCTGCTGCTATCCAATTCCGGCGCCTTCCCCACCAACAAGGCCGCGCTACAGCGCCCCGATTTGTTGGGCGCACGCCAGCCGCGCACCCTCAACATGAGCGCCATTGGCGGTGCGCTCTTACAAACTACCAGCCCGGAATTTGGCCCCGCGGTGGAAGCCTTGATCGTCTACAACAGCAATCCCGTCTCCGTGGCACCGGACTCCGGCCGGGTGGTTCAAGGCTTTGCGCGGGAAGAGCTGTTTACCGTGGTGCTGGAACATTTCCAGACCGATACCGCCGACTACGCCGACTACATTCTGCCGGCCACCACCCAGCTGGAGCACTGGGATATCCACACCACCTACGGCCATACCGACGTGGTGTTGAATCGCCCGGCCATTGCACCGGTGGGCCAGGCGCGCAGCAACACCGCCATATTCCGCGAGCTGGCCGCGCGCCTGGGTTTCACCGAGCCCTGCTTTGCCGATGACGACCTGACTCTGGTGCGCCAGGCCTTTGGCGAGAAGGTAAATTTTGACGAACTGCTGAAGCAAGGTTTTGCCACCATGACGCTGGCCGATGCGCCATTTGCGCAGGGCGGCTTCCCGACCCCCTCCGGCAAATGCGAGTTCTTCTGCCAGCGCCTGGTCGATCTGGGCCAAGACGGCCTGCCCGACTACCTGCCCAACTACGAAACCGCGAAGGAGGGCGACATCTACCCGTTGGCCATGATCTCGCCGCCGGCGCGCAACTTTCTCAACAGCACCTTTGTCAATGTCAAAAGCCTGCGCGACATCGAGGGTGAGCCGTTGCTGGAAATGCACGCGGACGATGCGGAGCAGCGGGGCGTCGTATCCGGTGACCTTGTACGCATTTTCAATGACCGCGGCAGCTACCGCTGCAGCGTGCGCGTCAACCAGCGTGCCCGCCCCGGGGTCGTCAATGGCCTGGGCGTGTGGTGGCGCAAGCTCGGCCTGGACGGCAGCAATGTGAACGAGCTCACCAGCGAGCGCCTGACCGACATGGGTCGGGCCGCCACCTTTTACGACTGCGCCGTGCAGGTCGAACGCTATACGCCTGCGGTGTAAGATCTGCCGCCAGCCACTTTCAGAAGTACGTCATGCAGATCAAATCCATCGCTTTTTATTTTCTGCTGGCAGCTTCCCTGTCGGCCTGGGCGGATGATTCCGCCATCGGCTACGTCAAGACCCTGTCGGGCGAAGCCTCTGTCACCACCGGCAAAAACAAGGTGGCGGCCCAACTGGGAACGCCTTTATTCCAGGGCAGCCAGCTCAAGACCGGGCCCAAGAGCAGCATGGGCGTCACCTTCAAGGACGACACCGTGATGTCCTTTGGTCCCGACACCGAGTTGAGCGTGGACGAATACCTGTATGCACCGGCTCAGGGCAAGCTCAAGCTGGGCACCAAGCTGGCCAAGGGCAGCATGAACTACGTGTCGGGCGTGATCGCCAAACTGCAGCCCGATGCAGTGTCGGTAAAGACCCCCACCGGAACCATTGGCGTGCGCGGCACCCAATTTGTGGTGCTGGTAGAAGGGGCTGAGCAATGAAGCGCACTGCCCTCTCAAGCCGCCTGCTGGCCAGCATCTGCCTGGCCTTGCTGGCCGGTTGCGCGACACCACCGCCACACCAAAACCGGTCTTACGTGACCCTGCTGGCCAGCCCCGACGGCAGCGTCGGCAAGGTGCTGATCAGCGGCCCGCGTGGCCAGCAAGTGATTGATCAGGCGCATTACGCCGCCTTGCTGGACGGCTCGACCCCGGCAGCACCATCGGACGACGTCAGATTCCAAAAAGACTTCGACGTTGCCATCACCGCAAGGCCACAGTTGCCAGAGCACTTCTTCCTCTATTTTGAGAGTGGCGGAACACAGTTGACGGCGGCGTCCCTGGCTCTGATACCGCAAATTCTGAAAGAGCCCGAAGAACGCGCAACGGCTGACATGTCCATCATCGGACATTCCGATACCGTGGGTAACGCGGATTTGAACGATGCCCTGTCGCTCAAACGCGCCCAGGTGGTGGCGGATTTGCTCAAGAGCCGGGGCCTGAAGGTCGATGCGCTGACGGTGGAGTCGCACGGCAAGCGCAACCTGCTGGTGCCAACGCCCGACCAGACGCCCGAACCACGCAACCGGCGCGTAGAAGTTTCCATCCGCTAGTTATTTCTCGCTCATCACCATCAGGTCGCCGCGCTCCCCGGCGCTTAGGCGTTGGTGATGCAGTTGCACCAAGGGGTCCTGCGGCCAGGCCTGAGCCAGCTGTGCAAAGCGACTGGCGGCCTCGGGCAACTCCAGCTGCATGGCATCAAAGGCGGCGCGGTATTCTTCCAGCGGCGCGCGTACCAGCGCATCTTCCAACACCGGCTCAAACACCGCCAAGGCCTGCTCCTTGCCCTTGAGCAACAGCCTACCTACCGCTCGCACCAGGGCATCCGGATTGCCACGCAGTATGTCTTCCGACACACAGATGCGCGTGCCCAGCTGCTTGTTAACACTCTCCAGCCTTGCTGCGGTGTTGACCGGGTCACCCAGTGCGCGGTAGTCAAACATGGTGCTGCCGCCAAAGTTGCCCACAATCACCTCGCCGCAGTGCACGCCGATGCGGGTCATGCCAAAGGCTATGCCGGTCCGCTGAACCTGGCTGGAAAAGCCATTGGCAAACGCGTCCATTTCCAACGCACAGGCTAGGGCCCGTTCCCGGTGGTCCACTTGGGGCACCGGCGCCGAGAACATGATGGCCACGGCGTCGCCCACGATGCGGTCCAGTGTGCCGTCAAAGCGAAAGGCAATCGCAACCATCTGGTCCAGATAGTCGTTGAGCAGGCTGACCGCCAGTGCCGGATCTATGCTTTCCATCAGGCCGGTAAAGCCGGTCAAGTCGGTGAAGACAAAGCTGCAGGTCTGGCGCCGTCCGCCCAGAGCCATGTCGCCCGGGTGCGCCACCAGGTGGGCGACACGGTTGGGCGAGACGTAGCGCGAAAAGGCGCTCTTGATCCAGCGTTGCTCGCGCTCGCTGCTGAAGTGTTGCCACAGACTGCAGACCATGTAGCTCAGCAGCACACCCAGGGCCGGCGTGGCCGCGTCCAGCAGCAGGCGCTGCGACACAAAGGCCCACCAGGCGCCGCCCAGCAGTCCCACCAGCAGCAGCAGGGTGGCGCAAGCCGCCGCCAAGGCACGCAGGCGCATGGCCAGCAGACCCACCAGCAGGCAGCACAGCGTCAGCACCAGCGACTCCAGGCCACGCGCCCAGCTCGGACGCTCCAGAAAATGCTTGCTCAGGATTTGCTCCAGTGCCTGCGCGTGCGCCTCCACGCCGGGCATCAGGCCCATGGGGCTGAAGCGCAGATCCACCAGACCCTGGGCCGAGCTGCCCAGCAGCACGATGTGACCGGCCAGCTGATCGGCAGGCACCTGGCCCGCCAGCAGCTTCCAGGCCGGCACCGTACGCGCCTTCACAGGTTCGGTGTAATGCAGCCACATCTCACCCTGCGCCGTGGTCGGGATGACGGCGTCGCCGACGCGGACCTCGGCCAGGCCGCTGTCATGCCCCGCGCTTTTCAGTACCACATTGTTGCTGCCCTGAGCCACGCGCAGCGTCTCGCTTACCAGGGTGCCTACTGGCGTGCCGCCCATCTGAAACACCAGCGGCACGCGGCGCACCACACCGTCGCCATCGGGCACAAAGTTCATGGCGCCGTTGCCCTTGGCCGCCTTTTCAAGGGCCGGCAAGGAACTGACTGCCGCATCAAAGTGATGCAGCCAACGGGGCTGCGGCTCACCCAAATAAACAAATCGCGATTTTTGCAGCGGCATGCGCGACTCTGCCACCCGCGCGGCGCCGACCTGGCCCGCTCCATCCAGTCCGGCAAAGCACAACACCGCGTCGCCCTGCTCCAGGCTGTTGGCGAGGACGGCGTCGTGGTCGGGCAGGGCTAACACCGTGGCACGCTGTTGGCCGCTCAAGTTCCATTGCTCGGCCGCCACCTTGGGCGAGGTGCGGTCGGGTTCGGCAAATAGGACGTCAAATCCCACCGCTGCCACGCCGGCAGCACCCAGCTTGTTCAGCAGTTCGGCCACCCGGGTGCGTGGCCAGGGCCACTGCCCCAAGCGGGCCAGGCTTTCTTCGTCCACGTCAAGCACCCGCACCGGAACGGCTTCGTAGACGCGCGGATGCCAACGCTGGAACTGGTCAAACTGACTATTGCGCAAGGCCCTTTGGCCGGGGCTGTCCAGCAACAGTACACCGAGCAGCACGGGTAGCAAGGGCAATAACCAGGCCCAACGCAAACCGGCTTTCTTTTCCATAGACTTCCCGCGAGGTGTTGTTGAGGTGCTTGTGTACGATACCATTCCAGCACGCGACGGCGAACCCACCTACCCTTGAAAGCAGCATGACGATTGCCAACATCAACCGCTTCATCCAGCTTCTGCAGGCCTCGTTTGACGCACTGCAGGCCCGGGTTTCCATAGCGCAGGTTGAACACATGGCAGTGCTGATCCACAGCGCCATGGAAAGTCCCAGACGGCATTACCATAGCTCGGGCCATGCGCTTTACATGTGCGAAGGCATGAGCCCACGCCAGGTGCTGGCGGCCAGCTTTCACGACCTCGTTTATATCCAGCTGGACGACGGTTTCCCAGCCCGGGCGGCCGACCTGCTGCACCCCCTGGCGCGCCGCTTGGGCGACGACATGTTGCTGCGCGACATCGCCGCCGACGACCGCACCCTGCAGCTCTGCCTGGAACTGTTTGGCTTTCATTCCGGCCAGGCGCTGCCGCTTTTTGGGGGCATGAACGAATTCTTCAGTGCCGTGGTGGCCGCACGCCTGCTGCAGCCGCATCTCGCAGAACCAGACCTGATTGCCGTGCTCGCCTGCATCGAGGCGACGGTGCCCTTTCGCGCGCCCGAAGCCGATGGCCGGGACTGCAGCCAGGCCCTGGCAGAACGGGTGCGCCAGCAGGCACGCAAGCGGCTGGGAATGTCGGATGGGGCCGCGCTTGATAGCTATGTTGGCGCTGTGATGAGCGACGCTATCCGCATGGCCAATCGCGATGTGGGCGGCTTTGCCGAGCCCGATCCGGCCCGCTTCGTGTCCGCCACCTGGCTGCTGATTGAAGAATCGAATGCGCCCCTGGCCTCGGTGGGCGTCTACACCCTGCAGGATTACCGCGAAGCGCTGAGCCGCATGCAGGCGTTTCTGGACTCCCTGCAACCCGGGCGTGTGTTCAGCCGCTACGGCGAGCAACCCTCGCCGCAGGAGTTCCTGCGTCTGACGGCAGCCGCTGCCACCAATATCGACTTTACCTGCGCCTTCTTGCGCCTGAAGATCACCTCCATCAGCATCATCGAAGCGCTGGCAAGAGCCACCGGCGGCAACGGCCCGGTGTCCATGTTTTTGGGCGACATCCGCTCCCCACAGGGCGTACCGGAACGCATTGAGGACTACCTGCCACAAGGCCCCGACACGCCGGGCCTGGACACGCAAATCCTGCTGCTGCTGGAAAAGGGCAGACCCCAGGACTCCAAGAATGACCTGACCGTCTCCCCTCTGACGGCCTATATGTACCGTTGCCTGGGACCCGCCGGGAGTGCTGTGGCATTGCTCAATTCCGGGCGCATGGTGGCAGGCGAAATCGGCCCCGTGGAATTTCTGGCAACGCTGGCGCCGGAGATGTTAGACCGCATCATCGATGCCTGCGCCCGCATTGCCATTTCGCGCACCGAGCGGCTGCTGCTGTTGAAGACGCAGCTGCGCTAAGCGCTACCCCTACTCAGGCGGACATGGCCGCCGCTGCAATCTCTAACGAACGCAGGCGCAGCTTGGTATCGAAAATATCGCAGACCAGCATCAGCTCGTCGGCCTCGGTCACTTCGGCGATTTTTTTCAAGTGCTCGGCCACCGTGGCCGGTCCGCCGATCACGGCCATGGCCAAAAAGTCGGCAATCGCGGCGCGCTCTTGATGGTCGCGGCTTTCCAGGTAGCCTGCCAGCGGCGGCTGCAGCGACTTTCGCTCGCCGCGCACAATTCCCGAGACGCGCTGGAAGATGCTGCTGGCCAGGAACTGCGCCTCGTCGTCTGTGCTGGCGGCCACCAGCGGGACACCCACCACCACACGCGGTTTGGCCAGCGTGGCAGATGGCTGGAACATGCTGCGGTAGAGATCTATGGCCTGCATCAGCATGCGCGGCGCAAAGTGCGAGGCAAAGGCATAGGGCAGGCCGCGTTGCGCTGCCAGCTGCGCCGAAAACAGGCTGCTGCCCAGCAGCCAGATCGGCACCTTGGTGCCCGCACCGGGCGAGGCGATCACGCGCTGGCCGGGCTGGATGGGCCCCAGCAACTGCTGCAGTTCGGCCACCTCGCGTGGAAAGTCCTCCTCGGTCTCGGCGCGGTTGCGGCGCAGGGCGCGCATGGTGATCTGGTCGGTGCCGGGCGCGCGGCCCAGGCCCAGATCGATGCGACCCGGGTAAATGGCCTCCAGCGTGCCAAAGGCCTCGGCCACCACCAGCGGCGCATGGTTGGGCAGCATGATGCCGCCCGAGCCCACGCGTATGCTTTTCGTTGCGGCGGCGATATGGCCGACCAGCACAGCGGTGGACGAGCAGGCCAGTCCCGGCATGTTGTGGTGCTCGGCCAGCCAGTAGCGGGTGAAGCCTAGTTGCTCGGCGTGCTGCGCGGTTTGCACGGCGATGGCAATCGCCTCGGCAACGCTACCGCCCTCGCGGACGGCCACCAGATCGAGCATGGAGAGTGTGGTCTTGGACATCGCCCATTATCGGCAGCCGCTGGGCTAAGCGCAGCCCGGTCTGCAATGGCCTTTCATGGCACACCGCGCTGGCACCTATTGCGCGCTCGCCTCAAGAACCATCACCCGGCTGGCAATCATGTCCAGCGCGGCGCGGCTCACACCCTGCTTGTCGATCCAGACCTTGGGCGACAGGCTGCCGCAGAGCGACACGGCGTCGCCATCGCGCAGCGCCAGCAGGTCTTTGCAAACCACAGTGTCGAAGGCGATCACATTGGTGATCACCAACTCCGGCTGCGTGCCCTGCGCCCGCACCTTGGCCACGACAAAAATGCTGCTGTTCTTGCCCATGCGCTTTTCGGGTTCGCCCCAGATGTTGCCCGCTACCAGTCCTTCGATCATTCACTACTCCTATTCAAGGAGCTTGAGCTTAACGTGCCTAAGTCGGACAGCCGATTTGGCGCGTTCACTTCGGCTGCGGCCTTACAAACCATAATCGCAGACAAGCCACCGATTGCAGACGCTCACCGCCCCCCTACGCACCAAGGAAATCCCATGCAAACCAAAGCCGCCGTCGCCTGGAAGTCCGGTCAACCGCTGACCATTGAAACCGTTGACTTAGCAGGCCCCCGCGCGGGCGAGGTGCTGGTCGAAATCAAGGCCAGCGGCATCTGCCACACCGATTACTACACCCTGAGCGGCGCCGACCCCGAGGGCATATTCCCCGCCATCCTGGGCCACGAGGGCGCGGGCATTGTGGTCGATGTGGGACCGGGCGTCACCACCCTCAAGAAGGGCGACCATGTCATCCCCCTGTACACGCCGGAATGCCGCAGCTGCAAGTTCTGCTTGAGCCGCAAGACCAATCTGTGCCAGCTGATCCGCGGCACGCAAGGCAAGGGCCTGATGCCCGACGCCACCAGCCGCTTCAGCCTGAATGGCGACCCGATTTTTCACTACATGGGCACCAGCACCTTCAGCAATTACACCGTGGTGCCAGAGATCGCTTTGGCCAAGATCCGCTCGGACGCGCCCTTTGACAAGGTCTGCTACATCGGCTGCGGCGTCACCACCGGCATTGGTGCGGTGATCTTCACGGCCAAGGTGGAGGCCGGCGCCAACGCCGTGGTGTTCGGTCTGGGCGGCATTGGCCTGAACGTGATTCAGGGGCTGAAGATGGTGGGCGCCGGCAAGATCATTGGCGTGGATTTGAACCCGGCACGCGAAGCCATGGCGCGTCAATTTGGCATGACGCACTTCCTGAACCCCAAGGACATTGAGGCAGCGGGCGGCAATATCGTCGATGCCATCACGCAGTTAACCGATGGCGGCGCCGACTATAGTTTTGAGTGCATTGGCAACACCCAGGTGATGCGCCAGGCGCTGGAATGCACACATAAGGGCTGGGGCCGCAGCATCATCATCGGCGTGGCCGAGGCCGGTGCCGAAATCAGCACCCGGCCGTTTCAGTTGGTGACAGGCCGCAAGTGGGAGGGCTCGGCCTTTGGCGGCGCCAGGGGCCGCACCGATGTGCCAAGAATAGTGGACTGGTACATGGAAGGCAAGATCAACATCGACAGCTTGATCACCCACACCATGCCGCTCGAAGACATCAACAAGGGCTTCGAGCTGATGAAGAGCGGCGAGTCGATCCGCGGCGTGGTGTTGTTTTAAAAAGTCTCCCACTCGTCATCGGACTTGCTGGCCGATGCCACCACCTTGGGTGCGGGCTTGGCAGCAGGCTTCGCGGCGGCGGGCTTGGGCAGCGCAACGGCTGCCCTCATGGGTGCAGGCCGTGCGGCTGCTGCCGGTGCCGGGCGCGGTTTGGGCGCATCCAGGCGACGCTCCTGACCCTTGAAGGGCGCGGCCTTTTGAGCGGGCGCCCGGACATGGGCCTTGGGCAGGAAGGCCGCTTGTGCTCCGGACCCCAGCTTGAACACCGCCACGGTTTGCTGCAGCTCGCTGGCCTGAGACTTCAGGCTCGACGCGGCAGCGGCCATTTCTTCCACCAATGCGGCATTCTGCTGCGTCACCTGGTCCATTTGCGTCACGGCCTCGCCCACTTGGCTGACACCGGCGGCCTGCTCGCTGCTGGAAGCGCTGATTTCGGCCATCAAATCGGTCACCCGTTTGATCGAATCCACCAGATCGCTCATGGTGGCTCCGGCCCGATCGACCAAGGTCGTACCCTGCTCCACCCGCTCCACGCTGGCGCCGATCAGGGTCTTGATTTCCTTGGCGGCGTCGGCCGAGCGTCCGGCCAGGGAACGCACCTCGCTGGCCACAACGGCGAAGCCACGCCCCTGTTCTCCGGCACGCGCGGCTTCCACGGCGGCATTCAGCGCCAGGATATTGGTCTGGAAGGCAATGCCATCGATCACGCCGATGATGTCGGCAATCTTGCGCGAGGCGTCGTTGATGCCCTTCATGGTCTGGACCACCTGGCCCACCACCTCGCCGCCCTGGATGGCAACGCCGGATGCCGTCATGGCCAGCTGGTTGGCCTTGCGCGCCGTGTCGGCATTTTGTTGCACGGTGGAGCTCAGCTCTTCCATTGAGGCGGCCGTCTGCTCCAGCGCGCTGGCCTGTTGCTCGGTACGCGCCGACAGGTCGTTATTGCCTTGGGCAATTTCGGCGCTGGCGGTGGCCACCCCTTCGGAGCCACGCTGCACGTTGCCCACAATGCGCACCAGGTTTTCCTGCATATGGCCCAAGGCTGCCAGCAGCGCACCGGTCTCATCGCCGTAACGGTTGGAGACGCTGGAGCTCAAATCTCCACCGGCCACCTTGGAGGCAAAGGCCACGGCCTCGCCAATAGGCCCGGTAATCGAGCGCGCCAGAGTCACCGCCACCAAGGCGGCAATCAGCGCGGCTAATACGGTCAAGCCCTCGGTCATGCTCTTGGCAAACACACCATCCGCCTCCATGGTCTGGCCGTCTCGGGCCATCGCATCTTCCTGGTGGATGATCAACGCCTGCACGACATCAAAATATTCCTTTTGCGGAGTCTGGAAGTCCACCAGCAGATAGCTTCCAGCTTCATCCAACTTGCCTTCCTCCAGCAGCTTGGTCAGCTTGCCGCGCGCTTCGGCATAGACCGCTCGCTTGGGCAAAGTAGCCTCCATCAATGCCAGCCCTGTCTGGCTGCGGACCAGCGGTTTAAGTTTGTTGAACAGTTCGGTGTTGGCGGTGGACTCGGCGTCCGACTTGAGCAGCCAGGACTTCATTTGCTCGGCGTCCTTGGCCGAAATGATGGCATTGCGCAGAAAGCGCGCCTGGTTGTTCTGGTGATCCTGGACTTCATTGAGCATCGCCACCTTGACATAGCGGTCCTTGAGGATGCTGTTGGCGCTGTCGCTCATGTGGTTGATGCGGCTGACTGCAATTGTCGCGACCAGCACCAGAAGCAGGATGACAATCCCGAATCCAATGCCCAGACGCTTGCCTATCCCGATGTTTGTGAGATTCATATGGGTCTTTGTAATGGATGCATCCGCCCGCCGGATGGCTAGGCACCCATTGTTCACCAAACCAAGGCCATGAAACTGACTTAGGTCAGGATAAAACCAAAATTTGGGCCCTATTGTTGCCGGCCTGCGGACAATTCCCCGAACTGGCACCTTCCAATGCCGACCCATCGACCTATCCTCAAGCCACTACCTCCATCAAGGTCCAGAGAATTTCCGGCTGGGCAGTGCTGGTGGCGGTGAGGTCCAGCGTCACAGTGCCGCCCGAGCGTGGCAACAGGGTCAGACGGTTGGAGTAGCTGGCGCCCGCCATCAGGGTGGGCATGCAGGCTTCCAACAGCATTTCGCCCACGCCATTGGCAAACAGATCGGTAAACGGGGCGCCCAGCAACTGCTTGCCCGAATAGCCCAGCATGCGTTGCGCCGTCGGATTGGACCAGTGAACCAGGGCCTGACGCGTCTTGATCACGCCCAGTTGCTGCAGATTTTGTAGCGCATGCAGTTCCGCCGCCTGGCTCGGGTTGCCGACCCGCTCCACAAGGTATGACTCGCGCAACACCAGCATCAGCAGGTCCTGATTCTGCGCGAAGATGCTGATGCTCACACTGCTGGGCGCGGTCCCCACGACCTGCTGGTACATGCCGGGCAGGGGCAGGTCTTCGCAGACCACGCAATAGGGCTGCGTGCTGGCTTCCACCAGGGCCTGGAGTTCGGGTCGGCCGCTGCGCAACAGATCAAAAATGTTATCCAAGCGCCCGTTGAATGCCAGCGGCATCAGCAGCTTGGCGGCCACCGGGTTGAGCATCTGGATATCGCCCTTGCGCGTGGCCTGCACCAGTCCCCAGGGGGTGCGGTACAGAAACTGCAGCAGCTCCTCGTACAAGGTTTCAAAGTTCTGTGGCATCGCCTGCTCCGCTCAAGAGGTGCGCTTGAGCAGCAGATACTGCAAACCGATGTCGGGATGGGAGAGCAGGCGCAGCTTGACCGGAGTCGGGCGCATGCGCCAGGTCAGCACAAAGTCCAGGCTCTCGTCCAGGGGGCGTGCGGCTTCGCTCGCGTCCAGAAACTTTTGCGCCACCATGAAGTTGTTCATGCACTGCGCCACTTCGGTAAACAGATGGCAGCCTATGACCCGCTCCGGCTTGACCCCGGTGGCCTGGGATTCGGTCAGGTTGTAGCGCCGCACCACGATGCCTGCGTCAAAGGCGATGACGCCAAAATCCAGCGCATCGAGCTGGCTGTCAATCAAGGCGTGCAGGTCCGTCAATACATTCCTGCCTTCAAATTGCACGTTCATATTTCCTCCTGAAAATTCAAAAAGTAGCTAGCACCTGGCACCGCCACAGCTGACTGCGATCGGCCAGGGGCTGGGGTTCACCGGAGCGCAGTTGCAGGGACTGGATGCCTTGGCCCGGAATATGGTGGCTCCATTGCAGCTGCAGCGGCCGACGGTTGAGAGCCGCAGTCTCGATGGCAAAAACAATGCCTGGCAGGTCTGTGGGCAAGACCCGGTTGAACCACTGCCGGACCCAGTCTGCAGGCCTGGCAGCCCGCGCCAGCTGCAGCCCATCAACACAGGCTTCGCTGCAATCGGCGCAGGCGTAAAGCCCATCGACATGGCGCTGCAGAGTGAAGTGCATGGCGGGCGCTGCGACAACAACGCTGATGCTGCGCTCGCTAGAGTCCTGAGCCGTGGCTGCCGGGCTTGTCATGGGCTTAGGTAGCGCTGTTCGGCTCTTGCAAGCGCTGGACAACCTGAGCCAACAACTGGTCCAGCCGGGCCGCCAGTTGTTGCACCAGGTCACCAGGAAGGACGCTTGAGTGCATCAGCAGCAATTCCAGCTGTTGCGCCTTGGCCTGGGTGCCAGCAGCACCCAGAAAGCCGGCCGAGCCTTGCAGCTTGTGCACCAGCTGCTGCAGCGCCTCATGCTCGCCCGCTGACAGATGACGCAACATGGCTGCGGGTACGTCGGCATAAAAGTCCACGAAGGTCTGCAAGAACTGCCTTCGGCTGGCCGCCTTGTTCAGGCGCTGGTCCAGCTCGGCCCAGTCCACCAGCGACCGGGCGGCTTCGGCCGCGGACGCTGGCGTGGCGGCGACCCGATCGCAGGCCTGCAGCAAGACATGCACCAACTGGTTCACGTCCACGGGTTTGGTGATGTGGGCCCGCATGCCGGCATCCAGAGAGCGCTGGCTATCCTGCGGCATGGCGTAGGCGCTCAGGCCAATGACCGGCAGGCTCGGGCGCAAGTCCAGGGCACGGCGCGCCGTTTCATAGCCATTGATGCCGGGCATCTGGATGTCGGTCACCAGGGCATCAAAGTGCTGTGCGCCGGCCAGCAGGTCCAGTGCCAGCAGACCGTCGGCCTCAATCTGGATGACGGCCCCTTCCTGTTCCAGCAGCTCGCGCAGCACCCACTGGTTGACCGGATCGTCCTCGGCCGCGAGGATGCGCATGCCCGCCAGGCGCTGCAGCGTCGCGCCACTGCTTTCGGCCTGGGCTGCCGACGTCGGCGCCAAGGCCACCTGTACCGGCAGGCGCACGCTAAAGCAAGAGCCCAGACCGGCCTGGCTGGATAGGTCGATCTGCCCGCCCATCAGCTCCACCAGCTGCTTGCTAATGGTCAGCCCCAGCCCAGTGCCGCCGTACTTGCGTGCAATCGACGTGTCGCCCTGCGCAAACGGGGTGAACAGGCGTGCGATCTGGTCGGCGCCCATGCCGATTCCGGTGTCGAGCACCGAGACTTGCAGCCATCCTCTGCCCTCTGCCAGCGAGGCGCAGGCGCGCACGGTGACTGCGCCCTTGGCTGTGAATTTGACGGCGTTGCTCAGCAGATTGTTGAGCACCTGGATCAGGCGCGTATCGTCGCCCACAATCGCCGTGGGCAGGCTTGGGTCCAGTTCGATGCGCAACTCCAGGCCCTTGGCATCGGCGCGCGGACGCACCAGCGCCACGGCGCGTGCGATGTTCTCGCGCAGCATGACAACCCCATGCTCCAGGCTGAGCTTGCCGGCCTCGATCTTGGCCACATCCAGCACGTCGTTGACCAGCGCCAGCAGCAGGCGCCCCGATTCCTGAATTTGCGTCAGGTAGGGCCTGGCCTGGGCCAGTTGCGGCGTGCGTATGCCCACCTGGGCCAGGCCAATGATGCCGTTGAGCGGGGTGCGAATTTCGTGGCTCATGCTGGACAAAAATTCGCTCTTGGCGCGGTTGGCGCTCTGGGCCTGCTCCAGCGCCTGGTGCAGTGCCAGCGTGCGCTCCTGCACCATGGCGCCCAGGTTGTCGCGGTGCAATGCCAGCTCGTCCTGCAGCTGCCTTTGCTCGGTAATGTCCTGCACATGCGCCACCCAGAGGGTGGAGCCGTCTGGCTGGCGCAGGGGAGGCGCACTCATGCCGCGATGCCAGCGCAGTCCCTGGCGCGGCAGGCTCACCTGCCACTCGTCCGACCAACCCTTGAGCGTGGCAAAGGACTGGTCAATGGCTTGGAGGATACGCTGCAGATGCTCGGGCACGATGCGTCCGAAGGTCAGTGACACGTCGCGCTGCACCTCCTCTGCGCTGAGCTCCAGTATGTCGTTCACGCCCTGGCTGACAAAGGGTAGACGGTACTGGCCGTCGGCCATGCGTTGAAACTGGTAGGTCATGCCCGGCACGCGGTCGACCACGGTTTGCAGCAGGCCGACCTGCGCCTGCAGGGCTGCGATTCGTGATGCCGCAGCAAGCTGCAGAGTTGCTTGGCCGCTCTCGAACTCTGCAAGCACCGCCTTGTTCGACATTTTTCAAACACCCCTCTGTTGTTGATGCTGCGGCTAAGCCCTGGATGGCCCGCAGCTTGGCGCAATCATCGGTGGCAGGTGCACGGAAAAGTATGCATAAACCCATTTTTTCCATGCATTGACCGACTATTTTTTTTCGCCACGAACGCTGATCCTCGCGCGCTACACATAATGCGGTCGTATGAATGAATGAAAGTTAAGCACTGCTTCCGTTTTGCGTTCCCATCCACACACCAGCCATGCAGCGCGCAGAAATCCTGATCATTGATGACCTGATGGAATCCGTAGCGCTGTTGCTGCGCTATTTCCAGAACGAACCGATTGACGCCATGGTGGCGCTCAACGGGGTCGATGGTCTGCGCAAGGCGCGCGAGGGCCAGCCCGATGTGATTCTGCTGGATGTGGCCATGCCCGCCATGGACGGCTATGCCGTTTGCCGCGCGCTCAAGGCGGACCCGCGCACCGCCCCCATTCCGGTGATATTTCTATCGGCCAACACCCGGCTGCAGCACAAGCTCGATGGCTTTGCTGCGGGCGGCGTGGACTACATCGGCAAGCCCTTTAGTTCGGAGGAGGTCATGGCCCGGGTCTATGTACACCTGCGCACTGGCGGCCTGAGGGGCCCGGCTGCCGTGGAACTGCCGCCGAAGACAATGCAGGAAGCCAATGGGGAAAACAAACTCGTCACGACGGCACTGGCCTTACTGCAGGAAGCCGGGCAGGAATGGTTGGCGCAGGAGAAACTGGCGCGCAAGCTCGGCATGAGCGAACGGCGCCTGAGCGAATTGTTTCGCAAGCACCTGGGCATGACGGTTTCCGAATACCAGATCACACAAAGGCTGGAGACGGCCAGGGCCAAACTCTGCCGCGGCAAGCAGCAAATTCAGACCATTGCAGAGGAGGCTGGTTACCAAAATGCCAGCGACTTTTCGCGTGCCTTTCGCCACCGCTATGGCCTGGGTCCGCGCGATTACCGCCAGGTCAGCTTGAGTGATCAGCAACTGGCGACGGGCTCGGACTGAGCATGTCCAGTGCCCTCGCCTTGTTAAACCTGTTGGCCGAGGGTGGCCATACCGGTTTCTGGTCTTACAGCGACAACACCAAGACCTTTTTTGCCGATGCTGCCGCTTGCCAGCTGCTGGGCTGCAGCGCTTCGCCGGTTAGCAGCCTGACGGATCTGCTGGCCGCTGTGGACGCCAGTGCACGGGTGGAACTGCAGCACGAGGTCCAACAAGCCATTACCCGGCGCAGCAGCTTTTACCGCGAGTTCCGCTTGGCAGGCCGCCGCAACCAACTATCCATGCGTGGGCGCTGGAGTGCCAGAGCGGACTCGGACGAGGGCGCATTCATTTGCGTGGTCGAGCGCGTCTTGAGCCTGGGCGCACCGGAGCGCACGCACTTGCGCTTCTCCCTGATGATGGCGTCGAATGTGGTGGGCATCTTCATCGCCGGACCGGATGGCGAGATTTTCGAAGCCAATGATTACTTCTTGAACATGCTCGGACTGGAACGACAGGCGCTGGAGGCCGGGCAGCTGAACTGGCAGACCTTGACCGCACCGCACACCATGGACCTCACGCTGCGCAGCGTCCAACAGATGACGCTTCGCGGTGGTAGCCTGCCCTACGAAAAGGAATACCTGCACGCCGATGGACGCCGCATCCCGGCCCTGGTGGCGCTGTCCCAGCTATCCGCAGAGCCGGTGCGCGGTATCGTCATCGTGCTCGACATTTCAGACCTCAAGTCGACCCAAAGCGAGTTGCTTATCCGCAATGCGCAACTGCTGGAACGCAGCCAGGCCGCCGAACGGGCCGAGGCCGCCAAGACGCTGTTTCTGTCCTCGGTCAGCCATGAATTGCGCACCCCTTTGCACACCATGCTGGGCCATGTCAGCCTGATGCGAAAGAATGCCAGCGGCGAAGAGCTGCAGCAACTCTGCGTGGTGGAACGCAGCAGCATGCATCTGTTGCGCCTGATTGAGGACCTGCTGGAATACAACCATTCGACGATTGCGCCGGAGCAGCTGGAGCCCGAGCTGGTGGTGCTAGAGGGTTATCTGCACAGCCTGCGCCTGATTGGTGACGCTGCCACGGAAAATACCGACAACCAGTTTTTCATCCAGTTGGGCGCGGCTCTGCCAACCGCGATGGTGGTGGACGAGGGGCGGCTGACGCAGGTGTTGCGCATTCTGATGGACAACGCCTGCAAGTACACGCGGGCCGGTGTGGTTATATTTTCGCTGTCGCTGGAAGGCCCCCAGGCGCAGCGCAGCAAGCTGCGCTTTTCGGTGGAGGACAATGGCCGCGGCATGGACCCGGCCGATGTGGACCATGTGTTCGAGCCACTCAAGCGCGGCAGCAATACCGCAGACATCCATGGTCTGGGTCTGGGACTGGCCATTGCAGCCCAGTGGATCACACGCATGGGCAGCCGGATTGCGGTGCAAAGCACGCGCGGCATCGGCAGCAACTTCAGCTTTGTGCTGGATCTGGAGCTGAGCTTTGAAGCCGTTACACACAGTCGGCCACTCCAGCACTTGCCCGCGTTTTCGCCGAACATCCCGAGAGCCGCAATGGCCCTGCAGCCCCTGCCCGAACAAGATCTACACAACCTGGGCGAGCTGATCCGCATGGGACGGCTGGGGCGTCTGCAGGATTGGGCGAAGGCCTTGGAAAAGCGCTGTCCGCAGAACCAGGAGGCAGCCACCTTGGTCGGCGAACTGGCCGGGAATGCCGACCTCGATGCGTTGGAGGCCTTGCACGGACGCTGGGTCGCGCTGGGTTGCGATTCAGAGGCGAGGCAAAGGGAGGATTGAATGCAAAACAGTCAACATTTAGAGATAGCCGTGGTGGACGACGATGTGCCCACGCTGGCGCTGATTTGCAGCATGCTGCAGGCGCTGGGCTACCAGGCGCAAGCGTTTACGTGCGCGTCAGAGCTGGCCCTGGCCAGGCGCGCGCTGGTTTTTCACGCCCTGGTGCTGGACCTGTCGATGCCCGACGTGGATGGCTTTGAGCTGATCTACCAACTGGCTGAGTCGCAACCGGTGGAGCCGGTGATTATCAGCAGCGGCCTGTCCAGCGACATCAAGCAAGCCGCCCGACTGGTCTGCGAAAGCCTCAACATCAGGGTGCTGGGCATTCTGTCCAAACCCTTTGCCAAGGACGAACTGGCCTTATTTTTGCAACCCTATGCCAGGGCCCTGGCCGAGCCTTACGCCTAAGCGCCGTTGCGGCCGATTCATGCACCAACTTGGGAATGCACTACAGTGCAGGGTTTTCCCGAAGTTGCGTGGCACTCGGGCTTTTTTGATTTCGACTCAACCTGGGTATCCCATGGCTCAACTCTCCCCCATTGGCGTCAATGCCGTACAAGACATCGCCCAGCGCCACGGCTTCAGCTTTGATGCGGTGCAAAGCATGCTCACTTCCGTGATCAACGGCAACGGCAGCATGGCGCAATTCAGCCACTATGAATTTGGTGGTTCCGGCCAGTGGATGCAGGGCGGCATGACCATGATTGGCGACATGTTCAACAACTACCTCAAGGGCCGCGTCGACAACCTGTGCGCCGAACTGTCGCGCCTGAGCTATAACCAACCCGGCCTGTATGTGGAAGTGGCAGCGCAGCCCAACTGGTGGGGTCCGGACCTGAAGTTTCCCAATACCTCGGGCGGCCAGAACGGCATGCGTTACGCCTATTTCTCCCAGGCGCACCGCCTGGCCATAGAGTCCAACGGACAGGTCATTGTGTATGACACGCTGGACCACAACATCGGTGGTGTTTCGCAGCAGCAAAGCGGCGGCTATTCGGTGACGTTCTCCAGCCAATACGGCTATGTGGATCTGTCCCGCCTGCCGGTGGTCACGATCAACGGCCTGCCGCCCCTGGCCCCGGCACCGATCTATGCCCCTGCCCCCAGCTATAGCAATAGCTACGCACCGACCAACAACGCGGTGGCTTCTTCTGCAGGCGACAGCGATATTTTTGCCAGCATTGAAAAGCTGGCGGCCCTGCAAAGCCGCGGTTTCTTGAGCGAACAGGAATACAGCAGCAAGAAGGCAGAGCTGCTCTCGCGCCTGTAGGAACCTGCGGCCGCCAGACCTCAGGGCTGGTGGGTCAGGGCGGTCACGCTTTTGTGGATGCGCCGCGTGGCGCTCCAGACCGCCCACAGAATTACTGGTATCAATGCGCCTACTGCCACCTCTGGGTTGACCGGCAGGCCGGTGGCCTTGAGCGCTTTTGCGCCGTACAGCAACAGGCTGACCACGTAATAGGAAATCGCGGCAATCGACAGCCCTTCCACCGTGGTCTGCAGGTGCAGCTGCATTTCCTGGCCGCGCGTGAGCTTGGCCAGCAGTTGCTGGTTCTGCAGTTCGGTGGCAATGTCCACTCGGGTACGCAACAGGGCGCTGGCACGCGCCACCCGCTCGGACAGCGAAGTGAGCCGCTGCGCGGTAGCCGCCACGGTTGCCATGGCCGGAGACAGTCGGCGCTGCATGAATTCGCCCAGGGTCTGGAAGCCGGGTATGGTGGCCTCGCGCAGCTCGGCAATGCGCTGCAGCACCAGGGCCTCATAGGCACGGGTGGCCGAGAAACGGTACATATGCGCGGCGGTGGCGCGCTCCACCCGCGCCGACAGCGAAACCAAGGCGTCGAGCAGGTCCTGATCGGCAGCAGATTTGTTTTCCAGACGACCGGTGATCTCGGCCAGCTCGGTTTCGGAGGCGCCCAGCATGGGCGCCAGTTCCTTGGCCACCGGCAGACCGCGCAAGGCCATCAGGCGGTAGGTTTCCAGTTCCAGCAGACGCTGCGAGATACGACCGGCCCGAGTTTGCGGTGTGCCCGTGGGCGCAATCACCAGCATGCGCTCGAAACCACTGTCACGCAGCATGAAATCGGTCAGCACCAAGGAGTGACCGCCGCGGCCCATCACCGAGGCAACGATCGGATGTTCGCCAAACCCCTGTTGGGCCCGTTCCAGCGTGCCCTCCATATCGCCTAAATCGCCATGCACCATCACCACCTGGATGGCCGCAATGGTGCGCCCCGGGATGCTGCGCAACCATTGCGGCGGCAACTGCAAGAATTCAGGTAAATGCGGCTCGCTCGCTCCCAGCAGGGCCTGATCGGGCAACGGCAGCACCAGGGAGTAGCGCGTGAATTCGCTGTGGCGCTCCCACTTCAGGGTGTAGCCCTCCAGGCGCAGGCGCAGAAAATTGCCCTGCATGCGCTCCAGCCCCAAATCCTGCTGACCCGGCAACTGGCGCAGGTGCTCGCACTCCTGCTCGCGGCTGACGCCTTCGTTGATGACGGCCACATACATGACCAGGGCCGGCATACGGATGCGCGCCTGCGGCCTGGCATGCACCTCGTTGTGCAGCGTCCTGCGCAAGGGGTCATCCGAAGGAAGGTAGCTTGACACAAGGGGACTTTGAACTTCGGTCATGATGTGGGGCAGGTAGTGGCTGGCCCAATTTACCTCAGAAAATGCAAGCGCTCTGGAAAACCGACAGATCAGACACATCTACAGCCCTTAATCTCCCCTTTACAAACCTGACCCACGAAAGAAACCCATGCTTTTTGATTCCTACGCACTCGGCTCCATTGAGCTTGCCAACCGCACCGTCATGGCGCCCATGACGCGCAGCCGCGCCGTGAAAAACAACGCAGCCAACGCGCTGATGGCCAGCTACTACGCCCAGCGCGCCACGGCCGGACTGATCATCACCGAAGGTGTTTCGCCCTCACCCAACGGCCTGGGCTATGCGCGCATTCCAGGCCTGTTCAATGCCGAACAGGTGGCGGGTTGGCGTCTGGTGACCGATGCCGTGCATGACCAGGGCGGCAAGATTTTTGTACAGTTCATGCACTGCGGACGCGTGGCACACCTGGCCAATCTGCCAGCCGGTGCCCGCGTGGTCGGCCCCGCTGCCGAGGTTTGCCCCGGTGAGATGTGGACCGACTCCTCCGGCATGCAGCCACACAGCGCACCGACGACCATGACCGAGTCCGACATTGCAGAGGCCGTGGCCGAATACGCGACAGCCGCCAAACTGGCAATTGAGGCAGGCTTTGACGGCATCGAGTTGCATGCGGCCAATGGCTATTTGATCGAGCAGTTTCTGAACGCCAATGTCAATACGCGCAACGACGGCTACGGCGGCAGCGCCGAAGGCAGAAACCGCTTTGCACTGGAAGTGGCGCAGGCCTGTGTCAACGCCATAGGCGCCGACAAGGTGGGCATGCGCATTTCACCGCATGGCGTGTTCAACGGCACCGGCGCCTTTGAAGGCGTGGATGCCCAGTTCCTGGAACTGGTGCAAAAAATCTCTGCACTGGGCCTGGTCTATCTGCACCAGCTCGACCATTCGGCCATGGGCGCACCCGCAGTTCCCGCAGCAGGCAAAAAGCAGTTGCGCGCGGCCTTCAAACAAACCTACATCGCAGCCGGCGGCTTTGATGCGGCAAGTGCCGAAGCGTTGTTGGTCTCGGGCGACGCCGACCTGATTGCCTTTGGCCGCCCCTTCCTCACCACCCCCGATCTGGTGGCGCGTCTGAAGAGCGGTGCCGCGCTCAACGAGCCCGACATGTCCACCTTCTATACGCCCGGTGAGAAGGGCTACACCGACTATCCCACCCTGGCCTGATCCAGCCGACTAAAATAATGCAGCACCGCCATCCAAATCAATGTTTGGCGGTGCTGCAACTATTTATAAAGGATTGGTATGTCGTTGTCTAAAACTACGCTCTCGGCTATTCAGCAAGCAGGGCAGGCGCTGCACAAGGCCACCGTGGTGGTTGCTGGGGCGGTACGCGAGCAGGCCGAGCATATGGTGGCGACCGTGGCCAGCCAGCCCTTTCAGGCCGAAGGCGAACAGGCCTTTACCCACTTCAAGATGCTGGCCCGGCTGTCGCAGGATTTGCTGGCACTCGAACAGCAGCTCAAGAATTTGTACGCTACCGCTTCCGATTTGTCCAACCCGGTGATGGATGTGGTGGCGACCCTGCCGCGCCCCAGGGCCCGTGCCGCAGCGCTGGCACAGAACGAGGTGGCCGAGGACGCGGTGATCAAGCCGATGCTCACCGCCAAGCGCGTAGCCAAAGCCGCCAAAACGGCAGCACAACCGACTCCCAAGAAGACCGGCAATGCGGGGGCACTGACCGCCAACGACAGCAAGGTTCTGGACTATCTGAAGACGGTCCTCAAGCTTGGCGAGTGGGCGGAACTGACCGGCGCCAAGGTGGCTGAGGGTGCTGGCCTGCCGCTGGGCTCGGTCGGCGTTTCACTGAAAAAGGTCATTGCATCCGGCGCGGTGAAAAAGCGCGGACGCGGCAGCTACCAGCTCGGCGCCTAAGCCCTGGCCTGGCCGCGCTGCCAATCGCCCCATGCTGACACACCAAACCGCCTTCGCCTTTTTAGGTGTCTCGCTGCTGCTGGGCATCACGCCCGGGCCGGACAACATCTTTGTGCTGGTGCAATCGGCCAGCCATGGAAGGCGCGCCGGCATGCTGGTGGTGCTGGGCCTGTGTGGTGGTCTGGTGGTGCACACCACGGCCATTGCTCTGGGGCTGGCAGCCGTTTTTGCGGCATCAGAGACTGCCTTTGTGGTGTTGAAGTTTGCCGGTGCGGGCTACCTGGCCTACCTGGCCTGGCAGGCGTTTGGTGCGCCGATATCGGACAGCGGCGGCGCACCGCCTGCGGCCCTGAAGCCGCAGCAGCTCTTTGCGCGCGGCGTCCTCATGAACCTGAGCAACCCAAAGGTGGTGTTCTTCTTTCTGGCGTTTCTGCCCCAATTCGTCGATGCGGCAAGGGGCTCGGTGGCGCTGCAACTGGCGCAGCTGGGCGCCATTTTCATGGTCGCCACGCTGGTCAGCTTTGGCGCCATCAGTTTTTTTGCAGCGACGCTGGGCCAACGGTTGCGCGGCTCGGCACGCGCGCAGCAGTGGATGAACCGTGCCGCCGCCACGGTGTTTGCCGGCCTGGCAATACGCCTGGCTTTGGCGCAGCGCTGAAGCGGCATGTCGGTTCGTCATCCACCACACAATGCGCCATGGCCTGGGGCCTGTCTTATGCCCCCACCGTGACCGCTGCCACCGGCAGCGATTCGGCAGTCTGTGCGGCCGCCTCCAGGCGGGCAATGCGCACGAGCAGGTCTTCGGTCCTGGGCGTTTGCTCCACCAGCTTGGCATTCAGGTAGGGGCTGGTGGTCCACCAGTCGATGCCCATTTCGCGGGCCTTGTCGACCGAGCACACCAGCAGTCGGATTTGGATGGTGAGCAACTCGATGTCCACGATCTTGATCTTGATGTCGCCGGCGATCACCAGGCCCTTGTCCAGAATGCGCTCCAGCACATCGGCCAGAGTGGCCGACTGCACCGAGTGCGTCATGCTGCGTTGTTGCTTTACCGGGGTGTCCATGGTTTGTCCTTTGAGTTCATGCGCCGTGGGCGGTGGATGGGCCCGGTTCAGAGCAGCTTGCCCAGCGGGCCGAGATCCAGATTCAGGTCCTTGTCGGTCAGACCGAACTCTTTTTTCAGCCAGGTCATCTGCTGGTCCAGCTCCAAAAAGGTCAGGCCCAGGCGTTCAATCTCGTCTTCGGTCAGGGAGCCGCCTTCGATGCGCCGCATGGCCTGCTTCTCCAGCAACTGGCGCACCAGCTCCACCAGGGTCAGCACCAGTTGACCCAGGCCGTTTTTCACGCTCTCGGGGTTGAGCGCAATGCGGGGCGAGCCGTTGGCTGCCTTGGGTGCAGCGGCATGGGCGGCCTGCGGCTCATTCGCAAAGAGATAGGGAAAGGCGTTTTTCATGTTCTTTCCTGTAACAGGCGGGACTGCACCAGGGCGGTTTCCACCGAGGTCAGCAGCAGGTTCAGATTCAGATAAATCAGGTCCACGCCGGCGACCGAAATCACCACCTCGCCCATGGCGACTACACCAGTGTTCAGCACCCGGTCCAGCAGCTCACAGAGTGAGGCGCTGCTTGCGTCTGTGATGGCCATGTTGGTCCTCCTGGCTTGGGTTCAGTCTTCCAGTTCCATCAACTGCTCGTACATGCCGCGAGCCATGTGCAGATTGCCGGCGCGTTCATGGCCCTCGGCCAGTTTGAGCAGTTCGGCCTTCGCGGTTTCAGACTCCGGCGTGTCCGGATAGTCCTTGATCAGCGCCCAGAACATTTCTGTGGCCTGGCGCATTTGCCCCTCCTGGCGGTAGCGCTGTGCCATCAGCACCAGCCGGGTAAGCAGCGCCTGCTTCAGGCTGCTCACGGGTGGGACGGCTGGCGGCGGGGGCAGGTCCGCTTCGCCGGTCAGCACAAATTCGGCTTGCTGCGTGTCGTCATGTCCATATCCGCTTGCATTCGTCATGTGATTTCTCCAGTGATTCAATAAGAGGCTAGGCGTAGAGTTCGCGGCCCAGGGCCCGCAGCCGTTCTACGCCACGGGGTTCGTCCTGGCGGAAGACCTGCGCCACCGGACGTCCCGCCGCAGTGGCCGCCATCTTTTCCAGGACCGGTTCCTGGCTACGCCGGACCAGGGCGCACACCGGGCAGTGCGATGGGCGGTCCACCAGGTTGATGAACTGCAGGGGTACGGCAATGCCCATGCGCGCGCAGGCTGCCAACAGGTCGGCGCTTTCGGCATAGGCCATCTCCGTCGGAATGCTGACCAGCACCAGCGCGGCCTGCTGTGCGTCGACCAGCATGCGCCGCAGCCGCTTGATGCGGCGCGACAGCGTGACCATGGTCTGGGTGATGCGTTCAAACCAGAACAGCTGGCGGTACTTCAGAAACAGCGCAAAGAAGGTCTTGAGCCACTGGTCAATGAGCTCCGGCATTTCGAGGAAACGCAGCAAATGGCCGGTGGGCGCGGTGTCGAGCACAAAGGTGTCGTAGCGCCTGCGGTCCATCAAGTCCACGATGCGGGTGATCGCCAGCACCTCATCGAGCCCCAGCGGCGCCACATCGAGCATGCGCTCCATGACTTCCCGGTCAAACGCAAGGCCGACGCCGGACTGCGCCGACTCGCGCTTGAAAACGCCCTTCAACTCGCTGGCATATTCCTGCTTGAGGACGGCGTATTCGGCCTGTGCGTCCAGCTCAATCGCGCTCAGTCCGGCAGCAACCCGCACTTCATGCGGGCCGACCGGAAGTTCCAGACAGGCAGCCAGCGAATGGGCCGGATCAATCGAGAAAAGCAGCACCTCTTTGCCGGGGCGCTCCTCGGCCAGGCGCAGCGCCGTGGCACAGGCCAGGGTAGTTTTACCCACGCCGCCCTTGCCGGCAAACATCAGCAGCGTGGTGCATTCCGGTGGCAGCGCCGGTGCGTGGATGACGAAGGGCTGCGGTGTTGCGGCAGGACTTGCGGCCATGCCGACAGTCGTCCAGACAGCATGTGACAAGGGTCGCACCTGTGCCCACAACTGCGCCAATGCCTCCAGCCCGGTGGGCTCTTCATACACCAGCGGCAAGCCCCAGAGCCTGTGCTGCGCAAAGGCCTGCAGCACCTGTGCGATACCCAGGCTTTGTTGCCGCGCCCTGGCCAGACAAGCAGGGCAGGCCGCAGCTTCTGCCAGCAGGCGGTTGACCACGATGTCCCGCACGCACAGCCCCAACCGCTCCAGTTCGGCAACCAGACCGCGGGTGATATGGAGGCTCAATTCCTCGGCCAGCATCACAGGGACAAACCGGCAGCGTGCGGCATCAGCCAGCAGGGCTTGCAAGCCGGTCAAATCGGCAGCGGCGTCTTGCAGATAGTCGTCCACCGCATCGCTGCGGTAGCTGCCCCGGTACACGCGTGCCAGGTAGCGGTGTTTGGCCAGCATGGCGTCCAGTGCCGCAATCCACTGGACCATCATTGCCGGCAGTTCCAGCATGCGCAGGGTGTGGCCGGCCGGGGCAGTATCGACCACGATGCAGGCATAGCGGTCCTCCTTGACCCAGGCCACTATTTCCAGCAGCGCCATCATCTCGTCCATGCCGGGCATGGACAGGTCCACCAGCTGTCCGATGTCGGACGCGTCCAGAAATGTGCCGCGCAGGGCAATGGTGCGCAAATGGTCTTCATGCAGGGCCTTGAAGCGCAGCAGACAGGCCTGCGGATCAATTTCCCTGAGCGTCAGATTAGCCGGTGGTAGCGCACCGGAAAAGCAATCCAGCAGGGAATGCGCGGGATCCGTGGAGACCAGTACATACAGACGTTCCGGATGGCTGTGGGCGAGTTGCAGGGCGCAGGCACTGGCGCAGGTGGTTTTGCCAACGCCACCCTTGCCGCCGAAGAAGAGCAGACGCAGCTCCGCATCCAACAGGAAGTCCGGTGCCGCAAGGGTGCTCACGTCCGGTCTTTCACAGGGCCGACGGGCGCCCCTTCAACCCGGACCTCTTCCTCTTCCTCTTCCTCTTCCTCTTCCTCGTCTTCTTCGTCTTCTTCGTCTTCTTCGTCACCATCCTCCGCTGCGCCGTCTTCCTCGGCCAGGCCCTCGTTGCGCTCGCGGATGGCGTCCAGCCGGTCCAGCAGCATCGTCTCCCGGGCCTCGAACTCGGCCTCGGTGATGTTGCCGGTTTCGAGCTGCATGTACAGCTCGCTAAGCGAGCGGGTCACCGACTCGGCCTCTCCAGCCTGCTCCTTTTGTACCGTGTCATTGATCTCCCTGAAGATCCACATCAGGGGCGAGAGCAACAGGTCGTCAAGAATCAGCATGAAAGTCTCTCAAGCGGCAACGGAAACACTCACAAAATTGTGCGGTGCCCAGGGGCCGTTGAAGTCAAACGCGAAGTTGTTGTCAAACTGCTTGGCCGCCTCAAATACGCCGTCTTCAAAACTCTTCTGCTTGTCGCGGTCCACCAGACAGGCCAGGTGCATGACTTCCTTCTCTTCGCGCGAGGGGTTGAGCTTGATGTCATTGCAGCGGGGGCCCAGCACATCCATCACCGAAGCCGCATGCTCCTCTCGGTCCTGCTTGAGCAGATGGTCAAACAAGCGGCCAATCTCGATCTTGTCGTTTTGCGACAGCCCATGCTGCTTGCCGATCGCCTCGTCACGCATCTCGGCCAGCTCGGTATGGCGGCCCACCATGTAGCCAAAAATATTGGGCACATCCAGCACCACGCGCAGTCCCAGCTCCACCTTGCCGCGCACCAGATCGAGTTGTTCCACAAAGGTGGCGCGGTTGGTCTTGAGTATTTTCAACAGCGCCTTGTTGCTGTCGGCAATGGTGCCAAAGGCCACCGGCAGCACGGTGGTTTCCTCCATCAGGGTTTTGATGACACCGTTGTGGGCCGACAGGTTTTTGCGCTCGGGGCGCAGGCGCTTTTCGCTCAGGTCGCTCACCACCGCCATCACCGGGCCCAGGGCAATCGTATAGACCGCGGCGCCATTGATGCCGATGGCTCCATAACCCGGATGTCCTTCAACGGCATCGGCAATGGCGTAAAGATAGTGGCCGGGTTCGGCCTTGTGTTCGGAGGTCATGGTGGTGTTACATCAGTGAGGGAATGGAGCGCAGGTGGCTGATATCCGCACTGGTGCGAAGACGACCACAGCGTGCAGACTTGAGCACGTCCAGATAGGAATCCGCATGCAGGCGGCGCATGGTCTTGATCTCCCGGCGCAGTCGATAGACCAGGCCCCGGCTGGTCCGAACCAGACACAGCCTGAAGGCTGCGGTGCGCAAAGAGGATGTAATCTTGGACCTTGGTTTTGCTGGCATGGCGTTCCACTCCGGAAAAATATTCTTTGTGTTTAATAGGCCAAGGCCCTGCGCTTGAGCCCATCGGTGGGCGCGGTAAAGACCGGAAACGGTGGTGCAGCGCCCGGTGCTACGCTGCCTTGCGCTACGGGCAAGTCCGTCTCAGCCCGCTCCACAAAAGACTGCAGCCGGCATTGCTTGGCTTCAATGTCTTGCATGCGCGCCCCAATTTCCGCACTGCGGCTTTCCGCACGCAGCATCTCTTTCTTGAGCCGCTGCTTCTCCATCTCCAGCATGGCAAGTTCCAGCAGCGCACCGGCGGAGGTGCGCGCGCGGCGGGCATCCACCAACGCCGCCATGGTCTTGATGTGCATGACGCCGCGTTTCTCAGTGGCCATGGACGGCTCCCTTGCGCTGTGGCGCCGCGGGTTTGTGCAGGCGCACCGCAGCCGGCGCTGCGCATTCTTCCTGGGCCGGCACCTGTATCAGCGCCGGTGTCACCGGGCAGCAACGCGTGATGATTTCGTCCAGACGCTCCAGACCCGCCACCTTGCCGTCGTGCGTGACCTTCAGGCAATCGGCATTCAGCACGTCATGGCAGAGCAGGCGGAACCCCGGGTCACCTGCCGACACCGTTCCCTGGCGGTTGGCCACAATACGGCCCAGCATGATGCAGGCACGAATCGTGGGGCGGGCATTGTTGACGCCCAGATCGCGAAACTCGCGTACGATGTCCACAATCGATTTGGCCTGGCGCCAGGGGATGCCGGACTTGGCCTGGGTGATGGCCACCTCGGTCTCGTAATCGTGGTGCCCGACCTTGATGGTGATCATCCGGTCCATCAGGGCATCCTGCGTCTTGTGCACGCCCGCATACTCTTCCGGGTTGCTGGTGAAGATGGCGCTGAAGTTCGGATGCACCTGCAGGTAGCCGTCGCCCGTGCGGGCATCTGGCAACTCCAGCAGGCGCTCCTCCAGAATCGACAACAACACGTTGTTGGCCTCGGGGCGCGAGCGCGTGAACTCGTCGTAAATCAGGGTGAAGCCGTACTTGCAGGCGGTGGTGAGGCGGTTGTCGCCCCACTGCTTGGAGACCGACTCTTCCTGCTTCAAAACGGAGCTGATGTAGTTGTCCACCACCTTGGTGGATTTGTAGCCGGTCTGGCCACCAATCAAGTCCGAACTACCGAACTCATCGTCACCGTGGATCAACACGACCTGGCGTCCAAGCTGCGCGGCCACGTGCATTGCCAGGGCGGTTTTGCCGGTCCCGGCCGGCCCACTCAGGTGCACCGGGTAGCCGGCCTTGATGTAGTCCAGTGCGCGCTCAGACACGCCCTGGATATACGAAGTTTCTACAAAATTGGCCTTTTTTTCCAAGGTCAGAACGGTTAACTCATTGGCCTGGCTCATTGCACCTACTCCTGTTGTTTTGTAAATGGACTTCCTGCCGGGTGCGTGCTGTCAGACACCCGGCTCAGGAAGCGGCATGCGCTACTTTTTCTTGCCCTTGCCCGGCGTGGGCTTGAAGTGCCGCGTACCCTCAATGACTTCCGCTTGCAGTACATGTACCGGTTCCGACACGGGCTCCGGTGCTGGCTCGGGTGCAGCGACTGCCACGGGTTCTTGCGGCAGAACCGCTGCCATCGGCAGAGCCAGTACGGCGGCCTTTGCGGCGGCAACCGGTGCGGCTACGGGCCAGGCAAAGGCGGTGTGTTGTGCGCTTTTGCGGGCCGGCACTGCTGTGCCACGCCGGCTTGCACGTGCGGGATGAAAGCCGCGCATCAACTCCTGCAAGGCATGCGAGCGATGGTGGCGCGACTGGGTCAGGTTGCCGCGCAGTGTGCCGGCCATCTGGCGATGGGCCTTGTTGAAGGATTGCATCATGGCGGCAACCGCATCCGAGCGCTCTAGCCGGTCCTTTGCCAGCGCCTTGCCTTGTGCCTTGGCCATCTTGCGGTGGGCTTTGGCAAACTGCAGGCGCTCCTCGGTGAACTCGATACACAGAGACTGAACCGCGCTGACGACGGACTCACGGGATTCGAGCAGGCTCTGGCGCAGGGCGGCGCCCATCTGCGCATGGTCCAAGCGGAAGTCCTGGCTCATCTGGTTCGCGTTGTCGCGAATTTCCAGCACTTCGGCGGAGCGACTCATGCGGTCCGCTTCCAGCCCGGCGCGCAAGGCGCTCGCCATATCGCCTCGCTCCTGGTCGTAGGCCTGCAGCATGCTGGCGGTGTCCGCCTTGATGGCACGCACGGCGCTGACTCTTTCGCGGGCCACACTGGCAATTCCTTGCATCAATGTCGCCACCTGGTTTTGCAAACTGGTCATTTTTATACTCTCCTGTCGGGCTGGCAGTGCAGCCCCTCTGCGGCAGAATGATTTGCTGATTCGTGCTGCAATACGCCACTCTGCGCGCGAATTCGATATGTGGAAATATCCACCGGAAAGGGGTAAACCTTCCCGGCAGACAAGCCAACTCACTTCGGTCTTTTAGGCCGGAGCTGCTGCGCTGGATGTGAGGCCGATTGCCTCTGCATACTTCAGGTAGGTTTCGACCGACGCGATCACCACGCGTGCTTCGATCGACAACAGCTCAATACCAACCAGCGAGACCTTGACCCAGGCATCAATCACGATGCCCTTGTCCAGGATGCGGTCGACGACTTCAGCCAAACTCGAAGAGTCTGTTGATTTCTGTACTTTTGCCATAATCTTTCTCCTAACATATTGACCCCTGGTTACCGTATTTTTCTATACGAAGTACGGGGTTAAGCCCTTCGTCACTTGTAGTGATTGCATAGCCCGTGCCAAGTATTGAGGAAGTTTGAAACGATCTGTTTCCGTGGGTAAATAGCAACTAAAGAGCGACTGCAAACACTTAAAAACAAGCTTCGTCAGTAGAATCTGTGGGCTAGTTCTGGCTCTTGAAGCTTGCCAAGTACGTGATACAGAGCGAGTTCAGTGATTCTGAAGGTCCTAAACCCGTAGGATTTTCTCATGGTTAC